>Ga0302325_10000313_pt1 | contig 139416 bp, 139 predicted proteins | sample Palsa_T0_2_FD_201948 | JGI IMG/M metagenome (GOLD analysis project Ga0302325, IMG submission 201948) | Peat permafrost microbial communities from Stordalen Mire near Abisko, Sweden - Palsa_T0_2 | ecosystem: Environmental > Terrestrial > Soil > Palsa > Peat permafrost | place: Sweden: Abisko...
GCTCGCGCTCGGCGTGGGTCGGCACCCGCCGAGCTAGGCGTCGTCGGCGAGCGGGACGCTTTCGAGGTGAGCGAGGAAGTCCTCGGTGCCCGCGTAAACCGTCGCGGTGCTGCCACGCGCAATCTCCTCGTCGATCTCGCGCTCACCCTCGAGCCATTCGGCCGTCCAGAACCCGGCCTGCGCAGGATCGATGTGGCGGATCATCACGCCACCATCCGCGGCCTCAACAAGGACCATGTCGCCCTCGTGCAAATGCGCCGCCTCACGAATCGCCGTAGGAATAGTCAACGGACCGTCCCTGTCGAGCTGAACAGCCTGCTTACGCACCGTCGCCATACGCGCATTGTCGCACCTCGACTGGCGCTCCCAAAGACCACGCCGGGCAACGCGGCCAGACACCTACTACCAAGGAAGGCACCACGCGACCATCCCCAGCGCTGGCGCTCGTTTGCGCGGCAGGGGCCGCGCGTGGTATCGGACGGGACGGGGAGCGAGAGGCGGGGGTCCTTTCGGCGCTCCACGCCGCTGCCGCGATGCGAGCCGCGCGTAGCCGCATTGGTTAGCCGCTGGCGACGAACTCGCCGATCGGGGTCTTGCCGTCTGACTGGTAGACGGTCAGGGTTCTCGGCGGACTCGGTGGAGCGTTGTCCTCGGCGACCGCCTGGCTGGGCGTCTGCGGGGGCGGAGTGAAGAGTTGATCGGCGTACACGTAGCCGGCGAGGTGGTTGGTGGCGATTACGGCGACCAGGTCGGGGATGCCATGCTGGTTCTGAGTGCCGTACGTTTGGCCGCTCGCGTTGACGCCCCACGGGGTGGTGGTCACCGAGGCGTAGGTCGCGACCAGGCTCCAGCGCGCGCTAGGCGTGGCGGTGATCGTGGTGCTTTCCTGCCCTGGCGCGATCGGCAGGGTGTAGGTGACCGGGGTCGACTGCGGACCAGCGTTGGCACTGTCGCACCCCAAGCCGGCGCCGTCGGCGAAGGTGAAGTCCCCGGCGGTCAGGCACGTGAAGCTGATGTAGATCGCCGTGGAGCCCGCCGGCGGCGTGCCGAGATCGATGGTCTGCGTACCCGTGCCGGTGGCTGTGACCGGCGAGGCGAGCTCGGTGACCGCGTTGCCCCCGGGCTCCGTGGTCAATGCGCCGGTGGCGTAGGCGATGCCGCCACCGCCCGCGGCGAGCACGAGCACGACCCCGGCCCGAGCGGTCCAGCGCCTTGGCCGAGCGGACCACCGGCTTGGGCTGCCGGCGCCGTGCACCTGCTCGACGAGCAGCTCGCGCAGCCCCGCCGCGAACGCCTCATCCATCTGCACCGCCGTCATCGTATGCCTCCCTGATCGTCTAAATGCGCATCGGGCAGTTGATCGCCGAGCTGCTCGCGCAACCTCGCGCGGACTCGATGCAGTCGCGTTCTCGCGGCCGGGAGGCTCAACTCGAGTTGCTCAGCGGCGGCGGCGACCGGGTAGCCCTCGAACGCCACCAGTACCAACAGATGCGCGTCCGTTTCGTTCAGCGCGCGCAGCCCCGCCCGCAGTCGGGCATCGACACCGAACGCGTGGGCATCCAACGCAACCTCCGCGATGTCAGGCTGGTCCGCAGGCCGCGGCAGCCGCTCCAAAAGCCGACGGTAGCGGCGTGTGCCCCGCGCCGCATTCCGACCGACGTTCGTCGCCGTCACCAGCGGCGCGACGCCGCCACAGCTCCAGGAACGCTGAGGCAACCACGTCCTCGGCGTCATGTCGCGTGTGTGCCAGGCGGCACGCGTGCCGGAACACTCGATCACGGTGCCTGTCAAACAATGCGCCGAACGCCTCGCCATCACCGTCAAGACTGCGACGCCACAAAACCTCGTCGCTCGCCACCGCCGAACGTACGGCTCCGCTGTCCGCAGCAACCTCCACACCCCATAGTGTCCGCACACCCTCAAAACGGTGCAGCCCCAGGCGAGCACCTCCGCCAGCGAGAGACGAATCTCCAGCGTGGGCGATACCAGGAGCGAGCGATGCGGGTGGTCGCGACACCTGCTGACACGACGGGGATGGCGATCTGCGGCTGAGTTCACCAGGGTTCTGCGGTGACGACAGCGTTTCCGTCGAAGAGGTAGCGCCCGACGTTGTGTAGCGCGTGACCGTCGAATGTCCACACCCAGTCGTAGGCGGTGTGTCGTTGTTCCTGTCCCTGGTCTTCACTCACGAGAACGAGGCCGGTCCGCGGATCAGCGACGACCGTCCCAGGGTTCGACCCGGGCTTCAGCGCGAGCCGAAGCAGCAGCCGGCCGCGGCTGTCGAGTTGGACGAGATACGCGTCGCCGAGATAGACGCCGGGCGCAACCCCACCGCGCTGGCGTGGAGTGCCTTGCGTGCAGGCCTCGATCCCGACAATGCCGCGGCGATCAAACGCCGCTGACTGGTACGTACAGCCGGGTGTGGGTGCGATCAGCTGCGATGCGGTTACCTGGGACGAGTGCGTGGCGGAAACGACGGCAAGCCCGCTGGGATGGGGCTCGGCGCACGTGCCTGGCGGTTGGTTTTCCTGGCCGGATGTCGCGGGGCCGTAGGCGAAGACGAGTTTCGAGCCGTCCGGGCTCCACGCGGCGCTCGACAGCGCATGACACGCAGCGGCGGCAGCGCCGATCGTCACCTGGCGGCCAGTTCGTAGATCATCGACGAGCAGGTACTGGTTGAAATACGAGGTGGAGCAGCCGCCGGCGCGCATCACGATCCGTTGGCCGTCGGGGCTGGGCACGTCGTCGGTGACAAGCATGGAACTCGGAAACGCGAGCCGCGTCACGGTCTTACTGGTGGCGGGATCGAAGCTGACGACCCGGCTCGCGCAACTGCTCGGCGCGGGGTCGCCACCCGCCGTATCGTTGCGGTACCGCGGCCCGCTACTCACGGTCATCCACAACGATCCGTCGCTGCTATGAGGCGATGAGACGTCGGCCGGCCAACTCGGCAGCGACTCCAGCGTGCGCACCGGCCGGCCGTCCTGCAACGAGAAAGTCTCGAGCACGATCCGGCTCTTACCCGCGCGCGGCTGCCACAAAGACACAAACGAGCTACCTGGACGAACGGCGCCAGCGCCGTACGCCGGCGCGAGCACGACCATCGCGAGCACCGCAATGGTCGACGCGACACGCCGGTAACGCCTCATCTCAAGAACGGTACGGCCAGCGATGCAATCCGTCACACGGCGCTCAGCTCGCCGAAGCATTCGCGGAATTCATCTTCGGTGGCTGTGCGACCGGGGAGGTGTGGAAAGACGGACGGGTAGTCGGCGTCGGGCGTGCCTGGCTGGGGCGGGGTCGGCGATTGGGTTTGTCGCGCCGCACGTCCGCGACAATAGCCTTCATTTGCAGGCATTTCGAGAGCCGGAGAGGGGACTCGAACCCCTGACCTATCGCTTACAAGGCGATTGCTCTACCAGCTGAGCTACTCCGGCAACGTGCTGCGCTAAGCGCTTGTTTCCAAGCCGCGCAAGGCTAACGCGTGGCGGTACATCGCCATGCGCTCGCCCGGCCCGTGCCAAGTTTTGGGCTACCGCTGGTACCCCGCTCGGCGAGGCGGCGACCGTTTGCCGCCTCGCTGTTAGGCTGTGGCGCGCAATAGCCGAGTCCCGGGACGGATGCCGGGAACGGGGAACCCGAGTTGTTGGGGCGAATCCCGCAGCACTCTGCTGGAAGCGCGGTTCTTCCCGCGCGAGCGCGTCAGCTAACCCGAAGGCCTTTGAAGGGCGGAGGTAGCTCTGCGGCTCAGGAGCATTGGCATTATCGCCGCACTCACGCTGGCCGGTGTCGGCGGACTGAGCGCTGCCTCGCCGCAAGCACGTGCACGCCACTCGCAGCTGTTGGCGGCGCGCGAGTCGGTCGAGATCACGAAATCCGTTGCGAAGCCCGGCGTCTACCTCGTCCACGTGCTGATCTGGGCGCCCCTCGCGCGGTCGATTCACGTGCGAGTCAACCACATCCTGCGCCGCCACCAGCTGCTCAGCAGTGGGTCCGCGAGCACTTCCCTGAAGCTTTCGGTCAAGGGACACACGATCGCGATCGGCGCGAGCGCCCGCGGCGCGACGCCGACGCTGAAAGTCACGCTCACCTACCTGCACGCGCTCGCGCCCCCGTTGGCGCCGGCGGATGACGGTTCGATGCCGACCGGGGTGCCGGGGACTTGGCATTTGATTTTCAGCGACGATTTCAACGGGACGAGCCTGAACACGAAGTACTGGTCGACGGGCTGGTTCGGTTCGGGCACCACCGTCGATCCCGGGGGCGACAACGTTCCGGAGTGCGATGCGCCGGGCAACGTCGTCGAGGCAAACGGCGAGCTAGATCTGAGTTTTACCGACCAGTCCTCCGTGTGCGACGGCAGCACGCACCCCTACACGTCAGGCATCGTGACGACGAATGGCAAGTTCAGCTTCACCGACGGGCTCATCGAGTTTCGCGCTTGGCTCCCGACCACCAGCAGCGGACAGGTGGCTGACTGGCCGGATCTGTGGCTCGACGGCCAAAGCTGGCCTGCCGACGGGGAAGTCGACGTCGCCGAAGGCCTTGGCGGCACCCTCTGCGCGCACTATCACGGACCGAGCAATTCGGTCGGCGTCGGCGCCGGGGGCGGCACCGGCTGCCCAGCAGGAACGTTCGCCGGCGCCTGGCACACCTTCGCCGCTGACTGGGAGCCGGGCATCGTCACCTACTACTACGACGGACAGGACATCGGCTGTCTCGAAACCAGCGGCACCGCCTGTGGCAACACGAACACCACCATCGCCGGCGCACCGATGTACATCATTCTCAGCCTCGGCAGCAGCTATGCCAACCAGATCACCGCCCCAGCAACCCTACGTATCGCCTACGTCCGCGTCTGGCAACACTAGACGCGCGGCCAGGAACCGGACGACCGACTCGCGCAGAAGCACTGCGGCGCTCGCCCTTGGCTGGCCTAGCGGGTGTGGCCCGGCGTAACGCCGCTGCGCCGTTTGGGTATCCACAGTGTGGCTAGGTATCCGACGAACAGGCCGGCGCCGGCCGGATATGACCCGTCCGGGTTTCATGTGCGGGCGCTTGACCGCGGCGTCAACCGAGGGCTCTACTGGCTTGGCCGAGCGATTGTCCAGCCCGTCCTCCACGTCTACTTCCGCATGCGTCGCACCGGCCTGCAGCACGTGCCGAAGCACGGGCCGGTGATCTTTGCTGCCAACCACCGCAGCTTTCTCGATCCGGTCGTCATCGCCACGCTCACGCGTCGGCCCGTGTACTTCGTCGGCAAGAAGGAGCTCTTCGTGCACCCGGTCGTGGGATGGCTGCTGAGCCGCCTTGGTGCGTTTCCGATCGACCGCGGCGCCGGCGACCACCAGGCGATGGACACGGCGCGACGCATCCTCGAGCGCGGCGATTGCATGGTTATGTTCCCGGAGGGCACTCGCACGCGTCCCGGTCCGCTCGGGACACCGCACCGCGGCGTGGGGCGTCTCGCGCTGCAAACCGGGGCGCCGGTCGTCCCCGTAGCCGTGTTCGGTACCGAGGACGTGCGTCGCGGCTGGCGCATCCGCCCGCGTCGGATCAGCGTCCGGTGCGGCCCTCCGCTGCATTTCCCACGTGTTGAAAATCCATCGATGACGAGCGCTGGCGCGGTAACCGAGCGGATTTGGTCATGCGTCGCACTGCAGTGGGACTGGCTGGGCGGCGCGATGCCCGGGCGGCCGCCGATCGGTGGGCCCGCCGCCAAGCTGCGGGCGCACGTCGCCTGATCGGGTGGGGGTAGTCTGGATGCGTGGGCGAGCTGACGAAGAGCAAAGCCGAGCTCGACGCGGAGTTCTCGGAGCTGTACCGGGCGCACCTACGCGACGTCTACAGCTACTCCTACTACCGGGTCGGCAATCACCACGATGCCGAGGATCTGACCGAGCAGACGTTCCTGCAGGCCTACCGCCACTTCGAGCGTGCCCAGCGCGAGTCCGATGGGCGTCCGCTGCGGCCCTGGTTGATCCGGATCGCGCACAACCTCGCGGCGAATCACTACCGCTATCGCTCGCGCCGGCCGCAGACGCCATTGGACGAGAGCGGGCCGATCGCGGCGGTGCATTCGACGGAGGAGCTCGTGGCTGGTCGCGACGAGCTCGCGCGGGTGCTCGAGGGTGTCAAGCAGCTTCCCGACGACCGGCGCGAAGCGCTGATCATGCGTTTCGCGCTGGGCATGGACAACCGCGAGATCGCGCGGGCGCTCGGACGCAGCGACGGTGCGACGAAGGTGCTGATCCATCGCGCGATCAAGCAGCTCGAAGGAGTCGTCACGATGGCTGAGGCGCACGGATGAGTGCCACGAGCAACGGCGGAGCCGTGCACGACGTGGACGCCGGCGTCGAGCCGCTGCTGCGGCGAGCGCTGGCGCCGGTCGAACCGCCAGCGGATCTCTCGACGCGGGTGACGCACAAGCTGCAGAGCATCAGCGAGCTCGCCGCCGAGGAGCTCGAAGGCTGGGAGCTCGCGGCGATGCGCGATCCGCGCAACTGGGTGCGCCCCGCTGCCGCGGTCCTCGGCGGAACGGCAGCTGGCGTTGGGCTTCTGTTGCTGCGCCTGCACCAGCGCCACCGCGATAGCGACCACGCTGGTGTGCGCAGCACAGCGGAGAGTGTCGTGAGCAGCGCACGCAAGCTCTTCACGCCACGCTGAGCCGCGCGTCGCGCGTGCGCCGTTGCGTCGGCGCCGGCGTCGCTGCCCGGCGACGGTCCGTTGGTGGCGCGCCTGGCGCCGGTGATCGGCCTACGGTTGGCCGTTTGGGGCCGCTGGCGGTGGCGGGCGCCGACCACGTTCCCTGGTAGCGTCCGGCGGGGCTGATGGCGACCTGCTACCGACATCCGTCACGCGAAACCGGCGTGTCGTGCTCCAATTGCGGGCGGCCAATCTGTCCGGACTGCATGACGACGACACCGGTCGGGATGCGCTGTCCGGAGTGCTCGCAGGCGCGCACCACGGTCAAGACGATGCGCTCGATCAAAGCCGGGCACGGCTGGGAGGCGACGCAAGCGCTGATCGCTATCAACGTCGTCGCGTTCCTCGCCGAAGGCTCCTCGGCGTTCACGATAAGCGGGACGCCCGTCAGCTCCAAGCTCGTCGGCGACGGCTTGCTCTTCGCCCCGTACGTCAGCATCAACCACGATTACTACCGCCTCCTGACCTCGGCATTCCTGCACGAGAACTTCCTCCACATCGCCTTCAACATGTACCTGCTCTACGTGCTCGGACGGATGCTCGAGCCGGCGATCGGTCACGTGCGGTTTCTCGCGATCTACTTCGTCGCGCTGTTTGCGGGCTCACTCGGTGTCTTGGTGGTTACGCCCCACGGGGCCTCGCTGGGCGCCTCCGGCGCGATCTTTGGCCTGCTCGGCGCCGCCTACTTCGAGATGCGCCGACGCGGGATCGATCCGGTGCGCTCGGGAATCGTCCCGACGATCCTGCTCAACCTGGTAATCAGCTTCACGATTCCGAACATCTCGATCGGCGCGCACATCGGTGGCTTGATCGGCGGCGCATTGGCGATACTCGCCTTCCATGCCGCCGATCGGCGGCGTGCACCGGCACTCGCCTACGCTGCCTGCGCGGTGATCGCCGTCGCATCGATCGCCGGGTCAATTGCTCTGGCGTCCTCGATCACCGCCTCCTAGAGCACTCTTGGTCGACCGCGATAAGCTCGTCGCCCGATCGAGCGCGTGGGAGAACTCGATCGCGTGAGCGCGACGCTGATAATTCACACCAGGAACCGTATGGAACGCCTCTCCGATAGCGAGATCGATGCCCGCCTGCTCGCGCTCTCGGGCACGAGCGCCAGCGCGCGCACGTGGAAGCGCGCCGGCCAGGCGATCACGCGTGACTTCGAGCGGCTGAACTTCAGCGCGGCGATCGACTTCGTCAACGCCGTAGCGGCGCTGGCGGAGGACGCCAACCATCACCCCGACATCGCGCTCCACGACTACAACCACATCCGCGTCACGCTCTCGACACACTCTGCCCGTGGCCTCACCGAGCGCGACTTTGCGCTCGCCCGCGCAATCGACGCATTGTCGTGAAGCGCGAACGACACGCCGACCGCGCCACCCCAAAATCCAATCCGCCGCGCCCGATCGCGGGCGCTGGGCGAGGACCAGCGCGCCTGCTAGCGTTGGCCGCGCCAGAACACGATGAAAGACGACCCCCCCCGAAGTAGCCTCGGGCGCGCTAGCGACCCGAGGGGATTCTCTCAGTGAACTGGCTGCTGCTCGCTGCCGCCGCAGTGCTGATCGTGCTGAACGCGTTCTTCGTCGTCGCGGAGTACGCGCTGGTGCGCTCGCGACACTCGCGTCTTGAGCTGGCGGTCGAGCAGGGTCGGCGTGGCGCCAAGCTCGCGCTGCGCCAACTCGATCACATCAACGAGTACATCTCGACCTGTCAGGTCGGCAACACGATGGCCTCGATCGGCATCGGCGCGGTCGGCGAGTCGGCCTTGTCGCACCTGCTCGATCACCCGTTCGGAAGCATCGTCGCGCACGGCGTGGCGATCGTGATCGGGGCGGTCGTGGCCTATCTGCTGATCACCAGCGCCCAGATCACCGCTGGCGAGATGGTGCCAAAGCTCTATGCGATCGATCGCGCGGAGACGGTCGCGCGCCGGATCGCGCGGCCGTTGCAGTGGTTTCGCATCCTCTTCCATCCGTTCATCGTCGTCCTCAGTGTGGCTTCCAATGCGATGCTCAGCGCGCTCGGCGTGGACCCGGAGCGGCGGGTTTCGCGAGGCGGATCGGCAGACGACTTCAAGCGGCTGATCCGCGACTCCGAGGCGGGCGGGCTGCTCGAGTCGGGTGAGGCGACGATGCTCTCCGGTGTCTTTCATCTGCACGAGCAGGAGGCGCGCCAGGTGATGACACCGATCCCGGCGGTCGTCACGGTCGACATCTCCGACGACGTGCAGACGGCGCTGCGGCGTTGCATCAGCTCGGGGCACACGCGGCTGCTTGTCACTGAGGATGAGAACCAGGACCGCATCCGCGGGATCGTCCACGCCAACTCACTGGCGCGGCGGCTGATGGACGACGGGCCACACGGCTCGATCGAGTCGCTCGTGCGCGACGCGCCGATCGTGCCGGAGACCAAGCCGCTCGACGACCTGCTCGCCGATCTACAGCGCGAGCGGGCGGCGCTGGCGGTCGTTGCCGACGAGTACGGCCGCGTCGCCGGCATCATCACCGTCGAGGACATCATCGAGGAGGTGGTCGGGGAGCTCACCGACGAAACCGATCCCGCCGCGAGCGACATCCGCCAGCTTCCCGGCGGTGACTGGTACGTCGGCGGCCATGTGCCGATTGCCGACCTTGCCGACCACGGGCTCACGCTGCCGGCCGACAGCGAGGCCTACAACTCGGTCGGCGGGCTCGTCTTCAGCGACCTCGGGCGGCTGCCCAAGCGCGGCGACACCGTGCAGGCCAACGGCTACGAGCTGCGCGTCGAATCGGTCCGCGAGAATCGAATTGTCGCCGTGCGGATCCGCGAGCGGAGCAAGCCCGAGCCGCCGCCGGAGCCGCCGGAGGCGGAGGACTCGGCCTAGAAAGCACCAACGCCCCGTTGGGGACGGGGCGTTGGTGAGATCAGGGAGGAGGTGCTATGCGCGATATGCGTCGCAAACGTGAGTATGCGCGCCAACTCTCAAGCGCGGCTTAATCTTTGCACAACATTTCATTTAGCGTCGGCTCGAGCGTCCTTGTGGCTGCTGCGGCCTTTTGCCGGCGCTCGCCGTCAGCTCTGCCAGCGAAAGCCCGTGGCTGAGGGGCTCGGCGTGAGCGGACTGGCCGGCAGCCCGGCGGGTAGCGGGACCATGTTGTAGACCGCGGGCGCGACGTCGTTGGGGGTGTCGGGGTGAAAGAGCGCCGCGAGGTACTCGATCTGGCCGCGACCGACGCCGAGCTCGGTCTGACCGCCGCCGTAGTTGCCGATCTGCTCCGCGGCGCAGTAGTCGTAGAGGTCGAGCAGCTCCTGCAGGCTGCCCAGTCGTGACGGCTTCACGTTGAGCATTCGCGGTGGGAAGGCGAGTGCGCGGACGTCCGCGACGGTGTGGATCGGCGCGTCCCAGGTGATCCGCTCGTGGTGTGCGGCGAGCAGCGGCTCGGTCTCGGTGGTCAGCGTGGGGTCTTCGATCCAGGCGCTTGGAAAGCCATCGATCACGCGCTCATAGAGCGCGGGGTCGGGCGGGTTCTCGACGACGCTGCCGACGTAGAAACCTTTGAGATCGGCGATCGCGACGACGTCGAGCGCGGCGAGGCGGGCGATCAGCGCCTCGTCCCAGTCTCGCGTCGGGTCGAGCTTGAATTGCAGGTCGGGGTGCTGGGCGAGCCGGCGTTCGATCGGCTCGAGCGTCGGCGGGTCGGGCAGGCGCAGCGAGGAGACGAAGCGCAGCGGCGCGAGCTCGCGGCCGAGCACCGCATGGAGTGGTTCGCTGGCCTGGTTCAGCGCGAGGTCGAGCGCCGCGGATTCGAAAGCCCAGTTGCGGTAGCGGCGGAAAACCTCAGAGCCTGGGGGCTCGGGAAAGAGGTCGAGCGTGCGCAGATGAGCGGCAAACGAGTCGAGCGTCCAGCGACCGCTGAGCGGCAGGATCGCGCCGGCCGCGTTGAGTGCGTCGTGGTCGCCGCCGTCGTAGGTGACGTCTTCGCCGAGCCCCTCGTGTCCGTCGCCGCGCAGGTGGATCACGGTCGTCGAGCGGACGAAGTCGCCGCCGAGCTTGACGTCCAGCCGCTCGAGCTCGTAGTCGTCGAGCACCAGCTCGAGTCCTGCGAGGAGCTGCCACGTGCTCATGGAGTGTCGCTCGCTCCCTCGAGCTGCGCGACGAGCTCGTCGAGGCGCAGGGCCTCGACCTCACCGCCGACGGCGGCGAGCTCGGCTGCGCACAGCTCGATCAGCGAGCGACCTTCGCGGACCAGCTCGAGGGTTTCGCGCAGGCCGGCCTCGCCGGAGTCCAGCCGTCGCACGATCTCCTCGATGCGCGCCGCAGCGGTTTCGTAGTCCGGGGCTTCGTCTGTCATTTGCCTGTGATCTTTGCGCCGACTCGGCCATCGGCGAAGCGCAACGTGACGTCGTGCTGCGCCCGCGCCGCGGCGGCGGTGGTCAGCGGCTGTGAGCCCGAGTCCTCGACGAGGGCGTAGCCGCGCTGAAGCGTGCGGTCCGGGTCGTGAGCTGCGAGGGCGAGACGCAGGCGCTCGAGCTCGGCCGGACGGCGCACGCGGAGGTCGCGCAGGGCGCTGTCGCGTTGGCGGACGAGCTGGCGCGCTTCGAGCCTTAGCTGCTCGTGCTCGCGGGCGAGCTGGCGGCGGGCCGAGGCGCGTAGCTCGCGGGCGCGCTGGCGCAGTGCCACGCGGTGGCGCGCGACGTGTTCGGCTGGCGCGCGCGAGAGCGCAACGAGCGCACGGGCGCGCACGAGCACAGCCCGCCGGCCATGCATGCTCATCCGGCGTGCGGCGCCGGTAAGCCCGATTCGTGCTGCGGCGCAGTCGAGCGGCACGGCGACCTCGGCGGCGTGCGTCGGGGTCGAGCAGCTCTCCGCCGCGACCTCGTCGAGCAGCGTCCGGTCGGTGTGGTGCCCGATCGAGGCGACCACGGGGACGGCGAGCAGTGCGACGGTGCGGCAGAGGACCTCGTCAGAGAACGCGAGGAGGTCGGTCAGCGAGCCGCCGCCACGGGTCACGACGATCACGTCGACGACACCAGAACCCGCGAGGTCGCGCAGCGCCTGCGCGATTCCCGGTGCGGCGTGGCGGTCCTGAACCGGCGCGTAGGCCCAGACGATTCGGCCGTGCCAGCCGCGCCGTTCGAGCGCGGCGAGCAGGTCTTCGCCGGCCTTTCCGGTCTCGCCGCAGACAACACCGATCGTGCGCGGCAGCAGCGGGCGATGCAGCGCGCGCTGGCGATCGAGTAGTCCGTCGGCGGCGAGCGCACGCCGGCGTTGCTCGATCTGGGCCAGCAGGTCGCCCTCGCCGGCGATCCGCAGTTCGGCGACGGAGAAGCTGAACGACGGCGACGCGCTCGCGCTCCCCGGGTAGTAGTCGCAACCGCCGGCGACCACGACCTCGACCCCGTCCGCGAGCGACTGCGTGATCGCGCCGAGCCGCTCCCAGTCGTTGCGCCACATCGCGCAGGGCAGCGCGCCCTCGGCATCGCGAAGCTCGAAGTAGGCGCGAGTCCTCGTTGGCGGGCGCAGGTTTGCGATCTCGCCGGTCAGCTGGACCTGGGCAAAAGAGCGCAGCTGCTCGCGCAGGCGCGTTGCGTAGCGTCCGACCGGGTAGGGGCCGGGCAGGTTCGACCCGGGGAGGCCGGCGCCGTCGCCGAGCGGCTGGGCGGCAGATGTTGGCGGCTGTGTCAGGCCAACGAGCCTACCGACTGCCGGCGCTTGAAATCAGCGCGTGTGAGGGGCGCGGGCAAAGTCTAAACCTACAGCAGAGCTTTAGAGTCCGCTCAGCTCGGTTAGTGACGCGGGCCACAAACCTCGGCCGACCTGCGCGAGCGCTCCCGGCTAGTCCCGCAGCGAGGCGAGCGCGCGCTGACCGTCTTGGGCGCCGACGCCGCGCGTCTCGCCGTCGACGGCGAGCTCGTCGAGGCGGCGGATCTCCTGCTCGCCGAGGATCCGCGCTGGATCGTCCTCGGGCAGCGGGGCGATCAGCTTGGCGATGCGCGCGCTCAGCTGCAGCGCGAAGTGCGGCGTCGAGGCGCCCATCAGCTGGCGGACATCCTCGACCGTGACGTCGTGGTCCGGGGCGATGCGTTCTGGTGACTCGGCTTCGCTCATGTCCGTTCTTCAACGCCCACCGTACGCCGTCAAACAGCACACGACGCTGACGGCAGGCAGTGTAGCGACGGAGCGGACACGCCCGCGCCGTGCAGGCGGCTTGCCACGCCGGCGTTTTGCAAATTTCGTTGCACGGCGACAGGCGCCGCGACGGACTACCGAAATTTAGGGAGGGCTCGTTGAGGGGCGAGGCTCAGTTGGCCACCGGATCGTCGTTGCGCACGGCTTGCGCTCGGGCGCGCCGGCGGCGCTCACCCAACCCCCGCACGACCCTCGCAAACCCCCGCACGACCCCCAAAACAACCCCGACTCCTCTTGCGCCTGCGCCACATTCCGCCCACCGCCATTCTCGCCTTGCTCGCGCTGTCGGCGCCCGCTGGGTTCGCCCAAAGCGTCGCGTCAGTGGCGACGGCGGCGATGGCGGCAGATCACCCCACGGAGCTCGACGGCGGCGCGGTGTCGGCCTCCGGCGCGACGTCGACCTCGACCTCCGGCGCGGCGTCGACCTCGTCGTCCGCCACTCCCGTCGAGCTCGACGGCGGCGCGATGTACGTCACCGCCGCGACCGGAACATCCAAGACCGCCGGGGGGGCCGGCGTGTCCGGCAGCGGCGCCACGGGCGGCGGCACGGCGCCGACGCCTCGAACCGGTGCCACCGCGCCAACCGGCGCGACCGATCCCACCGGCGCCACCACGCCAACCAGCGCCGCCGGCGGTCCAACGCCGCTCGGGCCGGCGCTGACGAGCACCGTCCCCGGCACCAGCGCGACGATCCTCGCCGACGGCTACGCGGCGGCGCCGGCGAGCGCGCCCGCGGCTGTGCAAGAGGCGATCTGGGCGGGCAATCAGCTGATCGGCCTTCCCTACATCTACGGCGGCGGCCACGCGAGCTTCATCGCGGCCGGCTACGACTGCTCGGGGACGGTCTCCTACGCCCTCCACGGCGGCGACCTGCTGGCGGCCCCGCTCGACTCGACGCAGTTCATGACCTGGGGCCTTTCCGGCCTCGGCACCTGGATGACGGTCTATGCGAACCCCGCGCACGCCTTCCTTGAAATCGCCGGAATCCGCCTCGACACGAGCACCGCAGGCGATCCCGGTGGCCTCAGCGGCCCGCGCTGGCGACCGCTGCTCAGCTCGACCGCCGGCTTCGTCGCGACGCACCCGGCCGGCTACTGAGCTGTCACTAACGCTCGGCGTCGGTGGTCGGCTACGCTTGGCAGTGAACCCGCGAAGGAGGACGTAATGCCGGGCATGACAGGCCGCATGTCGACGATCGTCAAGGCCAAGGTTTCGAAGCTGCTCGATCGCGCCGAGGATCCCGCTGAGACCCTCGACTACAGCTACACCAAGCAACTCGAGCTGCTGCAAAACGTCAAGAAAGGCATCGCTGACATCGTCACGTCCAAGAAGCGCCTGCAGATGCAGGAGGCGTCGATGCAGCAGCAGGTCGTCAAGCTCGACACGCAGGCTCGGCAGGCGCTCGCGGCCAACCGCGAAGACCTCGCACGGGTCGCGCTCGATCGCAAGCAGACCGTGCAGACCGAGCTCCAGGGGCTCGACCAGCAGATCGCCGACCTCGAATCCCAGCAGCAGAAGCTGATCGACTCCGAAGCGGCGATGCGCGCCAAGCTCGAGGCGTTCCGCACGAAGAAGGAGGTCATCAAGGCCCAGTACTCGGCCGCCGAGGCCCAGGTGCGGATTTCCGAAGCGGCGACCGGTGTCGGTGAGCAGATGGCCGACGTCGGCCTCGCGATGCAGCGCGCGCTCGACAAGACCGAGAACATGAAGGCGCGGGCCTCGGCTGTGGACGAGCTCGAGGCGACCGGCACCTTCACCGACCTCACGCAGATCGGCTCGGGCAAGGACGACATCGATCGCCAGCTCGAGGCGATCGGCGCCGGTGGCGCCGTCGATGACGAGCTGGCAAAGATGAAGGCCGAACTCGCCGCCGGCGGTGGCGCTCAGGCAGCGCTGGCAGCACCGCCCGCGGCCGGCGCGCCCGACGCCGTGCCGGCGGACGCCACCGAAGAAGACGCCCAGACCCCCCCAGAAGCCGAGCCCGCGGACGCCGCGCCGGTCGAGGATGGCAGCGCCGAGAAGTGATCGTCCGCATCTTCGGCGACGGGCAGTACCGGCTGGCGGGTGATTCCGATGCCCGTCTGGAAGAGCTCGACCAGGCCTACGTGAACGCGGTCGAGGCGGACGACGAAGCAGCCTTCGCGGCGACCTTCCAGACGCTGCTCGAATACGTGCGCTCGAGCGGAGAGCGTCTCGCCGACGACGAGCTCGAGCCCTCGGACGTGATGCTGCCACCGGCGGACACCTCGCTCGAGGAGGCGCGCACCGAGTTCAGCGGCGAGGGCCTGATCCCGGAGTAGCCCCGCTCGGCGGTGCGCCGGCGTACTCGGCGGCCGCCAGCCTGTAGAGCACGTGGCGGCGCAGCGGATGGTCGAGGTCGAGCAGCGGGTGATCGAAGTCGTCTGAGTCGTCGCGGTGCATGCCAAGGCGCCGCATCACCGCAGCCGAGCGCGTGTTCGAGACGGCGGTGAACGAGACGATCTCCGTGAGCCCGGCCGGGCCGAAGCCGTAGCTGAGCGCCGCCCGCGCGGCCTCCGTCGCGTAGCCGTGGCCCCAGGCCGGCTCCGCCAGCCGCCAGCCGACCTCGACAGCCGGTGTGAAGTGCGCTGCGAAAGGCACGACCGAGAGGCCCGTGAAGCCGACGAACGTGCCGCTGTCGGCCACCTCCAACGCCCAGATGCCAAAGCCGTTGCGCTCAAAGCCGGCCTCGATCTGCTCAAGCATGAAGGCGCTCTCGGCCCGCGAAAGCGGCGCCGGGAAGTGCTCCATGACGTGGGGATCGGAGTTCATTGCTGCGAACTCGGCGGCGTCGCCGACGCGCCAGCGCCGCAGCCGCAGCCGCTCGGTCCTCAGCTCCACTCTCGCGCCGAGCTCGCTAGCCATAGGGGAATGATCACAAACCGCGAACCTGGAACCAGCGCAGGCGCCGGCGGCGCCGCCGGCGACAGGCGCTGCGCCCGACCGCGATAATCGCCGGACGATGGCCTCCACCCAAACCCTCTCGCACATCTACCCGCTCGGGAGCCGCGTCAACGAGCTCGGCCACCTCGAGCTTGGCGGCTGTGACGCAATCGAGCTCGCCGAGCGCTTCGGGACCCCCGCCTACATCGTCGCCGAGGACGACCTGCGGGCGCGCGCGCGGGCCTTCATCGCCGCGTTCGAGGCCGCCGGCCAAGCCGACTTCGAGGTTGTGTTCGCCTCCAAGGCCTTCCCCGCGACCGCGGTGATGCGCCTCTTCGCAGAGGAGGGCCTCGGCTGTGACGTGGCCTCCGCGGGCGAGCTTCATCTGGCTTTGCGGGGCGGCTTCAGTCCGCGCAAGCTCGTTCTTCACGGCAATGCGCGCGATGACGGCGAGTTTCAGCTGGCGCTTGACGCCGGCGTCGGGCTGATCGCGGTTGACGGCTTCGACGACATCGACCGCCTCGAACGCCTCGTCGCCGGTCGGCGCGAGCGCCAGGCGGTGCTGCTGCGCGTCACGCCCGGCGTCCGCGGCGAGACCCACGAGAAGATCTCGACCGGTCAAGCCGATTCCAAGTTCGGCGTCTCGGTCGCCCAGGCGCCGGCGGCGATCGCGCGTCTGCAGTCGATCGACGGTCTCGAGCTGCGCGGCCTGCACATGCACATCGGCTCGAACCTTTTCTCGACCGAGCCGTTCCGAGTGGCGATCGCTGCGATCGCGGGCCTCGGCGACTTCCCCGTCTATGACATCGGCGGCGGCCTAGGCGTGGCCTACGCCGCCGAGCAGGAGCCGCTCGCAATCGAGGACTTCGTCGCCGAGGTTGTCGGTGGCGTGCACGAGCTGCTGGGGGCGGGAAAGCGGCTGATGATCGAGCCCGGACGCGCGCTCGTCGCAGGCGGCGGCGTCACGCTCTATCGCGTCATCTCCGTCAAGGACAACGTCTCGCGCTGGGTCGCGGTCGACGGCGGGATGTCCGACAACCTCCGCCCGATGCTCTACGGCGCCCGCTACGAAGCCGATGTCGCCGACCGGCCCGGTGGATCGACCCGCGTGCAGTTGGCTGGCAAGCACTGCGAGTCGGGCGATGTGATCATCAAGGACGTGCTGCTCGACGACCCCCGGGTCGGTGACGTCGTCGTCGTGCCGGTGACCGGCGCCTACGGTCACGCGATGGCCAACAACTACAACGGTGTGCCACGCCCGCCGGTGATCTTCGCGAAGGACGGCGAAGCCCACGTCGTCATCCGCCGCGAGACGCTCGACGACCTGCACGCGCGCGACGTCTAGAGGTGTCGGAATGAGCGCGCTGCGGATCGGCTTGCTCGGGCACGGGACAGTGGGCAGCGCCTTCGCGGCGCTGCTCGCCGATCGCGCCCAGCGCGTCGAGGAGCTGACCGGACGGCGACCGGAGATCTCCGGCATCCTCACCCGAGGTACCGGTGACTTCGAGGCGATCCTCGAAGGGTCGGATCTGATCGTCGAGCTGATCAACGGCGTCGACGACGCCCACCGCTACGTGCGCCAGTCGATCGAAGCGGGGCGTGATGTCGTCACCGCCAACAAGCAACTCCTCTCCCGCCACGGCGAGGAGCTCTGGGAGCTCGCTCGCCAGCGCGGCGTCCAGCTCGGCTTCGAAGCCGCGGTGGCCGGCGTCGTCCCCGTGATCCGCGTGCTGCGCGAGTCGCTCGCGGCGACAGAGATCGAGCGCGTCCACGGCATCGTCAACGGCACCACCAACCTGATCCTCTCCGAGATGACGCGCACGAGCTGCAGCTACGAGGACGCGCTGGCCGAGGCACAGCGGCTCGGCTTCGCCGAAAGCAACCCCTCCGACGACGTCGGCGGCGCCGACGCGGCGGCGAAAATGGCGATCCTCGCGCGGCTCGCATTCGATGTGCCCGTGCGGATCGACGACGTCCGCTACGAGGGCATCGAGAAGATCACCGCCGGCGACATCGCCAACGCCCGCGAGCTCGGCCTCGTGCTCAAGCTGATCGGCACCGCCGAGCGCCTCGCCGACGGCATCTCGGTGCGCGTTCATCCCGCGTTTCTCAACGCCGCGCATCCGCTCGCCTCGGTCAACGGCTCGTTCAACGCCGTCACCGTCGAGTCCGCGGCGATCACCGAGATCACGATGTCCGGTCCGGGAGCCGGCGGCATCCAGACCGCCAGCGCGGTGCTCGGCGACGTCGTCGCGGCGATCTCGCCGGCACGCGCCAACGGTCAAACGCTGGTCGGACCGGTGAGCCGGGCGGTGGAATTGCCGATCGTCGCCGATGTGCAGTCCGCGTTCTACCTGCACGTCGAGGTCGCCGACCGCCCCGGGGTGCTGGCAGCGATCACGCAGAAGATCGGCGAGCAGGGCGCGTCGATCAAATCGGTCGTCCAGCGCGGCCTCGGCGAGAACGCGCAGCTCGTCATGGTGATCCACCCGATGCTCGAATCGCGCCTCGCTCAGGCCGTGGAGCAGATCGGCGAGTTCGACTTCATCCGCTCGCCCCCGCGCGCGATCCGCGTAATCGACGAGGAGTTCGAGTGAAGCCCGCAAACGACGCAAACGCTGGCCACAGTCGAGTTCACGGGACCAGGGGCGATGCCTGAGCCGCGCACGATAGGCCTGATCGAGCGCTTCCGCGACCGGCTCCCGTTCGCCGACGGCGATCCGATCGTCACGCTCGGCGAGGGCTCGACGCCGCTGGTCCTGGCCGAACGCCTCTCGGAGCGCGTCGGTGCCGAGGTCCACCTCAAGCTCGAGGGTCTCAACCCGACCGGCTCATTCAAGGACCGCGGCATGACCTGTGCGGTCTCCGCCGCGCTCCGCGAGGGGGCTGCGGCGGTGATCTGCGCCTCGACCGGCAACACCGCGGCGAGCGCCGCGGCCTACGCAGCCAAAGCGGGGATACGCGGCGCCGTGATCGTGCCCGACGGCAAGATCGCCACCGGCAAGCTCGCCCAGGCGCTGATGCACGGCGCCCGCGTGATCGCCCTGCGCGGCAACTTCGACAAGGCGCTCGAGCTCGTCCGGGCGCTCGCCGAGCACCACCCGATCGCGCTCGTCAACTCCGTCAACGAGTTTCGCCTGCAGGGGCAGAAGACCGCCGCGTTCGAGCTGCTCGACGACCTCGACGGGCGCCTGGATGCGCTCTGCATCCCGGTCGGCAACGCCGGCAACATCACGGCCTACTGGAAGGGCTTCGTCGAGGCCGGCGCTGCCCCGCGAATGCTCGGCTTCCAGGCCGAGGGCGCCGCGCCACTGGTCCACGGCGCCGTGGTCGCCGAGCCAGAGACGGTCGCGAGCGCCATCCGCATCGGCAACCCGGCGCGCTGGGAGGAGGCGATCGACGCGATGCGGGCCTCGCGCGGTGCGATTCGTGCCGTCAGCGACGCGGAGATCCTCGCCGCCTACCGCCTGCTTGCCTCGAGCGAAGGCGTTTTCTGCGAGCCGGCCTCCGCAGCCCCGGTGGCCGGACTGCTGAAGTACGGCGCCGAGGGCGCGGAGCGAGTCGCCTGCGTGCTCACCGGCCACGGCTTGAAGGACCCCGACGCGGCGCTCGAGCAGGCCGGAGCGGTGATCCCCTGCGAGCCGAACCTGCGCGCGATCGAGCGCGCGGTGCTCAGGTAGCATTTTGCCGGCGCGCAGCGTTCACGTACGCGTGCCCGCGTCGTCGGCCAACCTCGGCCCGGGCTACGACTGCTTTGCCGCGGCGCTCGCGCTGCACCTCGACCTCGAGGTCAGCGAAGCCGAGACCTTTGGCCTGACCAGCGACCTCGACCTGCCGCGCGACCGCACGAACCTCGTCGTGCGTGCCTTCGAGCGCTTGCATCCCGCCGATGGCCTGCACTTCGCGATCAGCTCCGAGATCCCCCTGAGCGGCGGTCTCGGCTCGAGCGCCGCGGCGATCGTGGCCGGGCTGTTCGCCGCCGCGCGCCTCACGGCGCCCGTCGATGCGCACGACGATGCGGACGTCTTTGCGCTGGCCTGCGAGCTCGAAGGCCATCCCGATAACGTCGCCGCCGCGCTGCACGGCGGGATCGTCGTCTGCACCGAGGGGGAGGTGCACGGTTTCCCGCCGCCGCCCGGACTTGGTCTGTTGCTCGTCGTACCCGACGACGGTGTCCTGACCGAGGCGGCCCGTGCCGCGCTGCCCCAACAGGTGCCGCTCGCCGACGCGGTCTACAACACCGCGCACGGGGCCCTTCTGATGCTCGGCCTCCAGAGCGGCGACCTCGAGCTCGTCGCGCGCGGGCTGCGCGACCGCCTCCACGAGCCCTACCGCGCGGCGCTCTACCCGCGTTCGGCGGCGCTCGCGAGCGGCGCGCGCGAGCTGGGCGCGCTCGGCGCCACGATCTCCGGCGCCGGGCCGAGCGTGCTCGTCTGGGTTGCCCAGGAACAGCGCGAGCGCGTGCGCGAGGCGCTCGAGCTGCAGGCCGCCGGCTGGGCGCGCGTGCTCACGAGCGCGTTCGAGGGCAAGGGCGCCAAAAGCGCCAGGACGATCGAGTCCTAGCGTCGGGGCGGCGCTATTCCTGTGCCGCGCTGCCCGCCGGCACGGCGCCGACGCTCTCGAGCTTTGCGAAGTGCAGGCGGTAGCGACCGACGAGGATCTCATCGCCGTGCGCGAGCGTGCTCCACTCGACGCGCTGGCCGTTGACGAACACGCCGTTGAGGCTGCGGTCGTCGAGCACGCGAACCCCGTCCGGGGCGCGCACGAGCAGTGCGTGACGGCGCGAGACAGTGGGATCGTCGAAGCGCACATCGGCAGCAAGGCTGCGTCCGATGCGCGTCCATTCACGCGTCAGCGGCACGACGACGATCTCCTCGCCGTCCTCGTAGCAGAGGTACTCGCCCGGATCGACGAGCAGCGCCGCCGGATCGCTCAGCCATGGCGGCACCGCGCGCAACTCCGCGACAAGGCTCTGCTCGGTGGACTCCGGTGGCAGCTCTAGGGCGGCCAGGTTCTCCGACCCGCAGTTGTCACAACGCCGCGGAGCGCTCGCGTCAGCGAACGTCACGAGGGCGTTGCACTGCTCGCATCGAAACGGTCCAGTCTCGCTAATTGCCCCCAAATGCTGTTCTTCCATGTGGCTGCCTCCTGGGCTAGCGAGCCTCCATCATAGAGAGAACGGGAAATTTCTTGCGCGCGAGTTTTGACGATCGCTCGCGAGGGGGAGGAACCCGCGAGGTAAGCGCGAAAGCTACCCCATGTCATTTGAACCGCTAGCCAAAACCGGCCGCGTCCTCGCCGGCACCTTCGACGTGATCGCCACCGATACGCGCAAGCGTTCGACGGCGGCAGATGAGCTGCTCGCGGAGGAGCTCGCGCGCTGCAGTGACTGCGGGCGCACGCCGCTGATCGGCGAGCATGTGCACCTCTACGGCGCGACCGACGTGGTCTGCGAGCTGTGTCGCATGCTGCGTCCCGATATGCCGGTCTCGAGCGCGCTTGTCAGCCACAGCCTCGGACCGGCCCACCGCAACGATCCAGCGGTTGTCGTTCGCGTCACGCGCCGCTGATCGATCGCCGCAGCGCCAATATCGCGTCTCGTCAGCGCTGATCCATCACGTCGCGCCAGCGCGTAAACTGCGCGCGCGGTGGATCCAGTCAGGGTTTCGATCGTCGTTGGGCGTCCTCGCGAGGAGGTATTTGACTACCTGCGCGACATCGCCAACCACCCTGAGTTCACGGATCACTTCCTCACCGACTGGCATCTGACACGCGAGAACTCCGTCGGTCGCGGGGCTGGCGCCCGGTTTCGCGTGCTGGCACCGCGGCAACGCTTCAGCTGGATGGGCGTCAGCTTCATCGACGTCGATCGACCTTGGCGGATCGTCGAGGCGGGCCGCGGCGGAAAGTTCAACCGCATCCGCTCGCTCACCACGTACACGCTCGAGCCCTACCCCGAGGGCACGACGCACGTCGAGCTCAGCATCGAGACCGAGCCGGTGACGATCAGCGATCACCTGATGGAGCGCCTCGGCCTGCGCCGCTGGTTTCGCCGCCAGAACCGCCGTGCGCTGAAGCGCTTGCGCTCGATCCTCGAGGACGGCGAGGGGCGCGGTGTCCGCGCAACGGTCGCCGGCGGCTGAGATTAGACTGGCGGCATCGATGGCGCTCAAGCGACTTGCAATGCTGGCCGGAGCCGGGGCGTGCACGCTCGCGCTTGCCGCCTGCGGCTCGAGCGGCAACCTGCACTACGCCGACAACCTGGGCCCAGGCTACGTCGAGGTCGGCAAGCTCTACTACCAAGTCCAGCTCTCGCGCGGGCTCAACCCCTTCAGCGACGAAGACTCGAGCTACCTCCAGGGCTTCACCAAGGCCCAGCTGAAGCTGCCGATCAGCGACGAGTGGTTCGGCGTGTTCATGGCCGCCTACAACACCACCTCGAACACCCAGACGCCGGCTAGCGACTACTACATCACCGACACCCTCGACAACCGCTACACGCCGATCCCCAACCCGGACCCGAACGCCTTCAGCTACCAGCCGGCGGGAATTCCGCCGCACGGCCAGCTGCCGTCGATAACCAGCAACGCCTACGCCAGCTGGACCTCAGGTGAGGTGCTCGTGTTCAAGATCCCCTACATAACCCTCGGCCTGCGGCCGCTCACCCTGCACATCGTCGACCCCGGCGATCCGAGCAGCCAGTCCGAGATCGAGCTCGACCTCTAGTGCCGTGCGCCGGCGCCGGCGCCGGCGGGCACCGCGTGCCTGGCGAGCAGCGGCAGCGCCTCCTCGAGCAGCAGCTTTGCCACCGGCGCGGCCGACGCCCCGCCCATGCCGTCGTGGTCGAACAGCACGCCGACGACAACCGCCGGATCGAAAGCCGGGGCGAACGCGACAAACCAGGCGTCGGTGTCGTAGGGGTTGTTCGGGATGTCCACGCAAGGCCCGGTGGCACCGCTCGCGCCGGTCGCTGGCACAACGCTGGTGGCACCGCTGGCACCCGTTGCGCCGGCCGGGCACGTGGGCACCGTGATCTGCGCCGTTCCGGTCTTGCCGGCGACGGCGACGCCCGGGATCTGCGCCCGCGTGCCGGTGCCGAAGCTGACGACGTCGAGCATCAGCCGGCGGATCGTGTGCGCGATCGTGGCTGGGATCACGCGTGGGAACGTCCGGTGCACGCCGAGGTGAAAGGTTGGGACCGGCTCGCGCCCGCCGAGTGCGATCGTCGCGGCGATCCGCGCCATCTGCAGGGGAGAGGCCAGATCCTGGTACTGGCCGATCGCCGATGAGCCGAGATTGACGCCGCTCAGCGCGCTCGCCGAGGGCACCGTGCTCTCCGCAGCGATCGCCAGCGGCGAGGGCGAGTTGAAACCGTAGGCGTCGGCCGCCGCGAGGAGCCGCGCGGCGCCGAGCCTCACCCCGAGCGGCGCAAAGACCGAGTTGCACGACACGGCAAAGGCGTTGGCGAGCGTGCCGCCGCAGTCCTCATCGGCGCTGTTGTGGAGCTTGTAGCCATCAATGAGCGCGTATCTTGCGTCGGGGAAGGTGCTTTCGGGATTGGCCAGCCCGGCTCTCAGCACGCCGGTGACGGTGACGATCTTGAACGTCGAGCCGGGCGGCTGGAGCCCGGACAGCGGCGAGCCCGCTACCGCCAGCAGCTCGCCGGTCTTTGGGACCATCACGACGATGCCGCCGTCGGCTTGGCCGAACGCTGCGGTGGCGTCGATCTGGAGCTCCGGATCGATCGAGGTGGTGACGTCCCCGCCGGGCTTGGGCCGGGAGCGCGCGAGCACGCGCTCGCCGGCCAGGAGCTCACCGCCCGCTGTCCCTGCGAGCTGGCGCTGGAATAGATACTGCAAGCCGTCCTGGCCAACCGGCGTGCCGGTCGGGAAGCCCTCGGCGTAAAGCGTCTGGAGCTCGCCTCCGCTGGCTGATCCAAGTGAGCCGATGATGTCCTGGGCTGCGGGGAGGGTTGCCAGGGGAACGCGATCGCGGGCGAGCAGCTGTCCCCGCGCCGGCGCGCTGGTGCGGCGGTGCAGGGTCTCGCCGGCGTACATACCGGGGAAGACGAGCCAGCGACCCCACAGGACGCGTATCGTGCTGCCGCTTTCGGCGATCGGCAGCATGAAACGCTCATCGAAGGTGCCAAAGGCGCGCGTATGGATCTGCACGCGCACGACCTCGAGGCCGCCGACCGTGTGCACGCCCGGGAGGACCTTGGCGCGGGTGACGGTCGCGGTTGCGCGGGCATGGGCGTAGTCGCTCGCAAATTGCGCGAGCGGCATCCGCAACTGGGTCGCCGTGTCGACATCGCCATAGAGCGCGTGCCAGTTGCCGCTGGCCCACGCCGTGGCGAAGTTGCGCGCCATTTGCGCCGCCGGCGAAGCGCCTCCGCGGAACGCCAGGACAGCCGCGAGCGCCAGCACGACGAACAGCCCCCCGAGCCGCACACGCCCGCGCCGGCGCCGCCCGCCCCGCCGGTGCTCGGGCGGGGGCGGCGCCGGCCGCGGACCACCGTCACCGGTGACGTTCTGGCTCATCGACTACGGCTGCGCTCCACGCCGCCGCACGGTAGCCGATCGGGTGGCGGCAGGCGGTCGGTCTCCGCGGATCGACGAAGTACTCTCGCTGCGACGATGACAGGGCTCGACTGGCTGATCCTCGCGGCAACCGCGTTGTTGGCGCTGTCGGGCTATTTCCGCGGCTTCATCGTCGCCGCGCTCTCCCTCGTCGGCTTTGCGCTCGGCGCGATTGCCGGCACCCGCGTGGCGGCGCTGCTGCTCCCCGCGGGCGCCGCCTCGCCCTACGCGCCACTGTTCGGGCTCATAGGGGCGCTGGTCGCCGGCGCCATGCTCGCAAGCGGATTCGAACGCCTCGGCCTGCGCATCCGCCGTGCGTTGCCGTTGCGCGCGCTCGGCATCCTCGACGGTCTCGGCGGCGCCCTGTTCGGTGCCGTCGTCGCCCTCGGGATCGCCTGGATTACCGGGGCGATCCTGATCGCGCTGCCCGGCGCCGGCAGCCTGCGCGCAACGATCGCGCGCTCGCTGATCCTGCGTCGTCTCGACGAGCTGCTGCCGCCATCCGGCGTGCTCCTGCACGCCATCGCCACGCTCGATCCCCTGCCTGGCGTCGAGGGCTCCACCGCGAACATCCCGCCGGTGAGTGCGGCGATCGTTCGCGGAGCGGCCGTGCGCGGGGCGCAGCGCAGCGTTGTGCGGATCCTCGGAACCGCGTGTGGCCTTGGCATCGAGGGCTCCGGTTGGGTGGTTGCTCCGGGCGAGGTGCTGACGAACGCCCACGTCGTCGCGGGCGAGCGCGACACGACCGTCGAGCGCCACGGCGACCACCCCGAACTGGCGGCAACGGTGTGTTGTTTGATCCGCGCAATGACCTCGCGGTGCTGCGCGTGGCCGGCCTTGACCTGCCGCCGCTCTCGCTGGCGAGCAAGTCGGCGGGGGGCACCGCGGTGGCGATCCTCGGCTACCCCGAGGACGGCCCGTTCATCGCCGAGCCCGGTCGCATCGGGCGGACGCAGGACGTCGTCACCCAGGACGCCTACGGCCGCGGCTCGCTGATACGCAAGCTGACGCCCGTGCGCGGACTCGTGCGTCCCGGAAACTCCGGCGGACCAGCGGTCGACGCCGCAGGGCAGGTTCAAACGACGATCTTCGCGGCGACCACGGGCGCGGGGCCGCGTGGGGGATTTGGCGTCGCCAACTCGGTCGTCGCGGCCGACCTCGCGCGGGTCCGCGGCGCCGTCTCGACTGAGGGCTGCGCCGCCTGAAATCAAACGACAGCAGCCCGGAACGCTACGCTGACGCGCGATGGCTGCAGATGCAAAGACGCTGGTGATCGCCGAGAAGCCTTCGGTCGGGCGCGACCTCGCGCGCGTGCTGCCGGGCCCGTTCGCCAAGCATGAGGGCTACCTCGAGGGACCCGAGCACGTGATCACGTGGGCTGTCGGGCATCTTGTTCAGCTCGCCGAGCCTGACGAGTACGACCCCAAGTTCAAGCGCTGGCGGATGGCCGACCTGCCGATCGTGCCGGATCGCTTTCGCCTCGTCGTGCGCGACGAGCGCTCCAAGAAGCAGATGTCGGTCGTGACCAAGCTGCTGCACCGCGACGATCTGATCGAGGTGATCAACGCTTGCGACGCCGGACGCGAGGGTGAGCTGATCTTCGCCTACCTCTACGAGAAGGCCGGGTCAAAGCTCCCGGTGCGCAGGCTGTGGCTCTCCTCGATGACGACAGCGGCGATGCGGGCGGCGTTCGACTCGCTGCGCCCGGGCTCCGAGCTGGCGCTGCTCGAGCAGGCGGCGCGCTCGCGCTCCGAGGCCGACTGGATCGTCGGCATGAACGCGACGCGGGCGGCGACGATTCGCCTGCGCTCGTCCTTCGACGGCGCCGTCTCACTGGGTCGTGTGCAGACGCCGACGCTCGCTATCATCGCTCGCCGCGAGGAGGAGATCCGAGCCTTCAAGCCCGAGCCCTACTGGCTCGTCGACGCGAGCTTTGAGCCCGCGGCCGACTCCGAGCGCAACTACGGCGGCCGCTTCCATGCGGGCGCGAAACCGCGCCTGGCGACCGAGGCCGAGGCCGAGGCGATCGTCGCGGCCTGCCGCGGTGGCGAAGGTGAGATCACCAAGGTAGAGAAGCGGGAGCAGGTCGAGAAGCCGCCGATGCTCTACGACCTGACGACGCTGCAGCGCGAAGCCAACACGCGTTTTGGCTTCTCTGCGCGTCGCACGCTCGGCGCGGCGCAACGGCTGTATGAGGAGCACAAGGCGCTGACCTATCCGCGCACCAACTCGCGCTACCTGACGAGCGACATGGCGGCGGAGATCGTGCCGACCGTCGAGCTGCTCGGCGCGCGCGCCGAATACCGCGCCGCCGCCGAGTACGTGACCGGCCTTGACGTGCTTCCGCTCGGGCGCGTCGTCGACGACAGCAAGGTCACGGACCACCACGCGATCATCCCGACGCGTGCAGAGCACGCCATAGAAAAGATGGATGAGGACGATCACCGCGTCTACGACCTCGTGGTCCGCCGCTTCCTCGCGGCCTTCCATCCGCAGGCGGTGCTCGAGAACACGCGCGTCGAGACGACCGTCGCCGGGCATGTCTTTCGCACTCGTGGCAAGGTCTTGCTCGTGCCGGGCTGGCGCGCGGTCTACCTCGCCGCGGCGGCCGACCCGCAGCCGAGCGAGACACCGGGCGACGAGGACGAGGTTGGCGAACAGCAACTGCCGCGCCTCGAACAGGGCGAGCCCTCGCGCGTGCTCGAAATCGAGCAGCTGGCCAAGGAGACCAAGCCGCCGCGCCGCTACAGCGACGCCTCGCTGCTAGGGGCGATGGAGACCGCCGGCAAGCTCGTCGACGACGAGGAACTGCGCGAGGCGATGAAGGACTCCGGTATCGGCACGCCGGCGACGCGCGCGGCGATCATCGAGCGGCTGATCGACGTCGGCTATGTCGAGCGCGACGGTCGTGCGCTGGTCGCGACGGAGAAGGGGCTCAACGTGATTCGCCTGCTTGGCGAGCACCCGTTGACCTCACCGGACCTGACCGGCTCCTGGGAGCAGCGGCTCGGGCAGATCGAGCGCGGCGAAGACTCGCGCGAGCGGTTCATGCGCGACATCGCGGGGTTCGCCAAGGAGACGGTCGAAGTGCTCGACGAGACGCTCAAGGACGTGCGCATACCGCGCGCGAACCTCGGCCCCTGCCCGGTCTGCGGCCACGACATCATCGAGAACCGCAAGGGCTACTCCTGCTGGTCGCGCGACGATCCGGGCTGTGGATTCGTGATCTGGAAATCAAAGGCCGGCAAGACGCTGGCGCTGGCGATCGCCCGCGAGCTGATCACGACCGGGCGCACGGCACGCCCGGTGACCGGCTTCCGCGGCCGCAGCGGGCGATCGTTCCGCGCTCGTCTGGCCCTGGCCCAGAACGACGAGGGTCGCTGGCGCGTCGACTTCGACGAGCCGTGGGCGCGCGAGGGCGCGAAGCCGCCAGAGGTTGAAACCGAGGTCGCCGTAGAGGCGACGGTGGTCGACGCTACGGAGCGCAGCGCCGCCTAGCCCTTTCGGCCGCACCGCCTGAGCACCGCCGGTGAGGGCGCGGCCAAACGTCCCCGCTCTGCGCGACCATGGATCGCCATGTCGCTCACGCTCGTCAGCGGTCCCGCCAATTCGGCCAAGGCCGCGGTGGTGCTCGACGGCTACCGCGCCGCGCTCGCGCGCTCGCCGATCCTCGTCGTTCCGCGCCGGGCCGACGCCGAGCACTACCAGCGCGAACTGGCTGACCGTGGCGCCGTGCTCGGCGCGCGCGTCGAGCCGTTCAGCGGCTTGATGCGCGAGATCGCACGGCGCGCCGGCGTCCTCGAGCGCCCGTTGGGTGAGCACGCGCGCGCGGCCGTCCTCGCCGCGGTGCTCGCCGGCGCCAAGCTGCAAGCTCTCGCTCCCGCGGCGCAGGCGCCGGCGTTTGTTGATGCGCTGGCCCGCTTCATCGCCGAGCTCGAGGCGCGTCGCGTCACCCCACCGCGCTTCAGCGCCGCGGTGCGTGCCTGGGCACGCGAGGGGACGAGCCGGCGCGCCTACGTCGATGAGCTGGCCGGCCTCTATCGCGACTACCGGCGCCGGCTCGAACGGCTCGGCCGGCTCGACTCCGAGCTCCACGCGTTCCGCGCCCTTGACGAGCTGTCGCTGGCGCCCGACCGCTGGGGCGCCACAGCGATCTTCTGCTACGGCTTCGACGACCTCGACCCGCTTCAGCTCGCCGTCATCGAAACCCTCGCCGGCAAGGTCGGCGCTGCGGTGATGCTCTCGCTGCCCGGCGAACCGGGCCGGCTCGCGCTGGCCGGTCGCGCGGCGACGCTCGAGACGTTGCGCCCAGGGGCCGAGCAGGTGTCAGAGCTCGACGCCCAGCCCGAGTACTACGAGGAGGCTGCCCTCTTTCACCTCGAACGCTCGCTCTACGAGCCTCCGGCGCCCGCGCCGCCTGCGCCGCCCGGGCGCGCCGTGCGTCTGCTCGAGGGCGGGGACGAGCGCGCCGAAGCCGAACTCGTCGCCGCCGAGGTAGCCGAGATGATTGGCGAGGGGTTCTCGCCGGGGGAGATCGCGATCGTCACGCGGAGCGCCGGCAGCACGGTCGAGCTGCTCGCCGAGGTGCTCGACGCCCTCGCCGTGCCGCACATGCGAGCCCGTCGCGACAGCCTCAGCGCGAGCTCGGTCGGACGCGGCCTGCTGGCACTCTTGCGCTGCGCGTCCGGATCGGGCGAGGCCGCCGATTTGGTGGCGTGGTTGGGGGCGCCCGGCGTGGTCGGTCTCGATCTGGCGGTTGAGCTGCTCGAGGCTGCGCTCCGCCGCGAAGGCGTCGGCGAGCTCGGACCGGCGCGCGCGCTTTGGGAGCGCCGGCACGGCCGGCTGGAAGCGCTCGACGGCCTGGCGAGGGCGGCGCGAAGCGGTGCCTGTGAGCTGTTGGACCAGGTCGAGGCGGAGCTCGAGAGCCTCTTCGCGGCGCCCTGGACGCGTGCGGCGGCGCTCGTCGATCCTTGGGAGGCGGCAGCGTTTGGCGCCGCGCGGCGCGCGCTCGGTGACCTGCGCGAGCTGGCGCGCTCAGAACCGCGGTTGCTCGGCGGCATCGCCGGCGTGACGCGCGCCCTCGAGGCTGTGACGGTCGAGCTCACCCCCGCCGGAGAGCGCGACGCGGTGCTGATCTGCGATGCCCTTTCGCTCCGCGCTCGACGCGTGCGGGCACTCTTCATCTGCGCCATGCAGGAAGGCACCTTCCCTGCGGCAGCAAAGGAAGAGCTGTTCCTGGGAGCCGCCGAGCGGGGCCAGCTGGCAGCGGTCACGGGACTCGTGCTCGAGAGCGGTGCGGACTGGATGGCAGCCGAGCGCTACCTCTTCTACGCGCTGTGCTCACGGCCAACGGCGCGGCTGCGTGTCAGCTGGCACGCGGCGACCGATGACGGCGATGCCGCGCCCGCGTCGCTGTTCGTCGACGACCTGCGCGACTGCTTCACGCCTGAGCTCGACAGCGCTCGCCGCGTGCGCGCCGCCGGCGCCATCGCCTGGGAGCAGGGCGGGCCCGAGGCGCCGGCGCTGCGCCGCTTGGAGGTGGCGCTCGCGGCCCCTCGCCGGCGCGGCGCCCCGATCGCTGCGCTGCAAGCGCCGGCGGAGCTCGAGCGCTTGCGCGGCCACGCGGCATTCTCACCCTCATCACTCGAGGGTTGGGCAGGGTGCCCGGTCGCCTGGTTCGTGGTGCGCGCACTTTCAGCGGTGGAGCTCGCTCCCGATGCGCTGGCGCTGCGGCGCGGAAGCGCCGCGCACCGCGCGCTTGCCACCGTCTTTGTCGAACTTGGCGAGCGGGTGCCCCGCGGCCGGCTTGACTCCGCGAGCCTGCCGCTCGCGCTCGAGATCCTCCGTGGCACACTCGATCAAGACGTTGCGCAGCTGGCTGCGAACGCCGAGGTCGACCGCACCGAACGCCATCGGCTGCGCCTCAACCTCGAGCGCTATCTGGCGTTTGCCGCGACGGGCGAAAGCGCGCACGACCCCTGGCAACTGGAGCTGGCCTTCGGCCTCGAAGGCGACCCTTACCCGGCCGTCGAGCTCGCCGATGGAGCCCTCGCGTTGTGCGGGCGGGTGGACCGCGTCGACCGCGACGAGGCCGCGGGCACCATCGTCGTCTATGACTACAAGAACAGCGCGACCGTCTCGCCGGCCGCATCGTGGCCGGCCGAACGGCGCTTCCAGCCGGCCCTCTACATGCGCGCACTCGAGGCATTGCAAGGCCTCGAGGCCGTTGGCGGGCTCTACCAGCCGCTGCGCGGCAAGGAGCTTTGGCCACGCGGGGCGGTGCGCGCCGACGCCGATCCGGCGCTCGAGCTCTCGCAGCGCGACCGACTTCCCGCCGAGGAGTTCGAGGCCCTGATCGATGGCCAAATCGCCGCCGCACTCGAGGCGGCGCGAGAGATCGAGCGCGGCGCGCTCGAGCCGCGGCCGGCGACGTGCGGCTACCTGGGCGGCTGCTTGTTTCCCGCGGTCTGCCGCTGCCAGGCCGCATGAGCGCGCCCGCCTTCACCGAGGAGCAGAGGACCGCGATCGAGCAGCGCGAAGGAGCCTTTGCGCTCGCGGCGAATGCCGGCAGCGGCAAGACGAGTGTGCTGGTCGAGCGGTTCGTGCGCGACGTCGCCGAGAACGCGATCGCACCGGGCCGGATCCTCGCGATCACCTTTACCGACCGCGCGGCGGGCGAGCTGCGAGCGCGCGTCCGTCGCGAGCTGATCGCTCGCGGTGAGCGCGACGCAGCACAGGAGAGCACAGGGGCGTTCATCTCGACTTTCCACGGGTTCTGCGCGCGGGTCCTCCGCGCCCACCCGCTGCTCGCCGGGCTCGCTCCCGACTTCGCCGTGCTCGACGCGACACAGACCGCGGCGTTCCGCGATCGCGGCTTCCAGCTCGCGCTGGCTGAGTGGATGGGCCAGGACGGGGCGCTCGACCTCGCGGCTCTGTTCGGCGTCGATTGGCTCCAAGAGACGGTGCTCGCGACCTTCGACGAGTTACGCAGTCGCGGCGAGATGACGCCGCGACTGCCGCTTCCCACCCTGCGCGGGGATATAGCGGCGGCCCGGGCGGCGCTCGACACCGCACGCAGCCTGATCGCTCGCGAGCTCGGCGGGGCAGAGGCGATCCCGACGGTGCTGGGCGCGCTCGAGAAGCTCGAGCGCGCCGGGGAGCTGCTCCAGCAGAGCCCACACCCGCACCCCGCGGAGCTCAGCGCGCTGCGGCTCGGCGGCGCTGCAACCGTGCTCAAATCGCCGGCAGCGCAAGCCTATGAGACGGCGCGGGCGGCCTGCGAATCCGTCATCGCCGACGAGCTCGGCGCGGCGGCGGTGAGCCTCCTCGACGGGCTTCTGAGCGGCTTCGGCGAGCGCTTCGCCGCGCTCAAACGGGCGCGCGGCGGCGTTGACTTTGACGACCTCGAGCTGGAAGCGGCGGCGCTGCTGGCCCGCCACGAGGACGTCGCGCAGCTCTGGCGTGAGCGCTTCGAGCGGCTGATGGTCGATGAGCTGCAGGACAGCAACGCGCGTCAGATGGCGATCCTGGCGCTGCTCGAGCGCGACAACCTCTTCACCGTCGGCGACGAGTTCCAGTCGATCTACGCCTTCCGTCATGCCGACGTCGAGATCTTTCGTGAGCGCTTCGCGACACTCTACGAGCGCCAGAGCGCACGCGTGCTCTCGGCGAACTTCCGCTCGCGCGCACCTCTCCTCGAGGCGATCAACGCTGTGTTCGCCCCGCATTTCGGCGCCGGCTTCGTGCCCCTGCGCGCGGGACGCACCGACGCCGAGGATGGTGCTCCAATCGAGCTCCTGCTCAGCGACGGCAAAGGCTGGGAGGCCTATGAGGAGCTGCTCGGAGCCGAGCTGGCGCCAGCGCCGCTGTGGCGGCGTGCCGAAGCCCGTCTGCTCGCGGCGCGGATCGCCGAGCTCGTCGCGGGCGGCGCGGTGGCTCCCAATGAAATCGTCGTGCTCTTGCGCGCCGCGAGCGACATCGCGGTCTATGAGTCGACGATCGCCGACCTCGGGTTCGTGACGCTGGCCGGAGCCGGCGAGGGCTTCTACGCGCGCCCCGAGGTCGTCGATCTGGCGGTCTATGTCCTCGCGCTAGCCAACCCGCTCGACGAGATCGCACTGTTCGGCGCGTTGTCCTCGCCGCTCTGCGGCGCGAGCAGCGACGCGCTCGTCGCGCTCGCGCTGCGCGCCCGCGACGGCGAGATCCCCGTATGGCAGGCGCTCGTGGGAGGCACCACCGAGCAGCCCCTCGCCAGCTTCGCCGAGCGCTTCGCGGATGCACGCCGCGCCGCGCCTGGCTCCGCGCTTGCCGACGTTCTCACCCGCGCCGTAGGCGACCACGGCTATGACCGCTATCTCTGCCAGCTGCATTCGCCCGAGCGGCGCGTCGCCAATGTCCGCAAGCTCATCCGCCTCGCCCGCGATTTCGAGCGGCGCGAGGGGCGCGACCTGCGTCGCTTCGCCGATGCGCTCGCCGCGGGCCGCCTCGGGGCGCTGCATGAGCCTGAAGCGCCGCCGCCGATCGCCGACGCGATCCGCCTGATGACGATCCACAGCGCCAAGGGCCTCGAGTTCCCTGTCGTCTGTGTCGCCGATCTCGGTCGCGGACCGAACAACACCAACCCGCGGCTACTCACCGACAGCTCCCGGGTCGGGCTGCGCCTGCCGACGCTCGAGAGCACGAGCGTCGATACGCTCGACTACGCGCAGCTCCTCGAGGAGCGCAAGCGTGCCAAGAGCGCCGAGGAGCAGCGCATCTTCTACGTCGCGATGACGCGCGCGCAGGAGCGGCTGATCCTCAGTGGAGCGGCGCGCTTTGACAGTTGGCCGGGCGTCGAGTCGAGCGCGATCGCCTGGCTCGGACCGGCGCTCGTCCCCGACCTCCCCGCGCGGGCCGAGCTCGGAGGTCGGCCGGCCGAGCTCATCGCCGGCGCCGCCGGCGTCCCCGTGCGCTTGACGCTCAACACCCCCGACACGCTCGAGGCCGTGCTTGCGCCATCGCCCGCGCGCGTTGGCGATGCGATCGCCGCCCCCGTTGTGGCCGACGCCCACCCACCACAGCCCTCCGCCCAGGCGAGCCTCGCGCCGCTCTCCTACACCGCGCTCGCCGATTACGAGCGCTGCGGCTATCGCTACTACCTCCAGCACATCATCCGTTTGCCCGATGCAGAGCCGGCACCGGGAGAGGCGGCCCAGGTTGGCATCGGCGCCGCGGCACGCGGTGTGCTCGTCCACGCCCTGCTCGAGCAGCTCGACTTCGCCGCTGCCGCGCCGCCCGATCAGCTGACGATCGACGCCGTCGCGCTCGCCGCGGGAATCTCGCTCAGCGACGACGACGATCGCCGCGACATCGTGGCTCTCGCCGAAGCCTTTGCCCACACGTCGCTTGCGGAGCGCCTGCGGCGCTGCAGCGAGGTGCGCCGCGAGGAGCCGTTTGCTTTCGCGCTGCCCGCCGGCGAGCTGTTCCGCGGCTTTATCGACCTCGCCGGCATCGAGCAGGACGGGACGATGCTGATCGTCGACTACAAAACCGACCGCCTGCGCGAAGGTGAGGATCTCGCAGCGCACGTCGAGCGCAACTACTCGCTGCAGCGGCTCGTCTACGCACTGGCGGGGCTTGAGGCCGGCGCCCCTCGCGTCGAGGTCGCCTACTGCTTCCTCCGCGCGCCCCTCGAGCCGGTCGTCGCGAGCTACCTGGCCGCCGAGCGCCCAGCGCTCGAGGCGCAGCTGGACGGCCGCGTCCGCCCGCTGCGGGCGGGGAGCTTCGAGGTCACGCCTGCGCCCGGCCGCGACCGCTGCCGGACGTGTCCCGGCCGCGCGCGGTTGTGCTCCTATGACGCCGCGATCACTGGTCGAGGCGACGCTCCGCCGGAGCCTCACTAGCTTCGACGCGTCGCGTCAGAATCTCCCTGGACTGCTAGGATTTTCACCCGCCTCAGGTGCCCGCTTCGCCCCGTGTGGGGCCGCCGACCGTCGGGAGCACTCATAGATGACCAGGACCAGCCAGCATCAGCAGGCCGATGGCCTCTACGACCCCCGCTTCGAGCACGATGCTTGTGGCGTGGCGGTCGTTGCGCGGCTGAACAACGAACCGGGCAACGACGTCGTGCGCATGGCAATCGAGGCGCTCGAAAACCTCGAGCATCGCGGCGCCGCCGGCGCCGATCCCGGTACTGGCGACGGTGCCGGGATCCTGATCCAGATGCCCGACGCCTTCCTGCGCGCCGTCAGCGGCTTCGAGCTCCCCCGGCGCGGACGCTATGGCGTTGCGATGTGCTTCCTGCCAACCGACCTCGCCCAGCAGGCCGCGCTGCAGACGCTGCTCGAGCAGACCGTTGTCGCCGAGGGCCAGGAGGTGCTCGGCTGGCGCGAGGTGCCGGTCGATGAGCAGGCGATTGGCGCGACCGCCCGCGCCTCGCGCCCGGTGATCCGCCAGCTCTTCATCGGCGCCGGGCCCAATCACCGCGACGACCAGGACGCTTTTGAGCGCAAGCTCTATGTGATCCGGCGCGTGACCGAGGAGAGCACCGACCCCGGCCTTTACATCGCCAGTCTCTCCTCGCGCACGCTCGTCTACAAGGGCATGCTGATCAGCTACCAGCTCGCCGCTTTCTACCCCGACCTTGCCGACGAGCGGATGGCCTCGGCGATGGCGCTGGTGCACTCACGTTTTTCGACCAACACGTTTCCGAGCTGGGAGCTTGCACACCCCTACCGGATGGTCGCCCACAACGGCGAGATCAACACGCTGCAGGGCAACGTAAATTGGATGCGCGCGCGTGAGAGCACGCTCGCTTCCGAGCTGTTCGGTGAGGACCTGGCGAAGATCCTCCCGGTCGTGCGTCCGGGCGGCTCGGACTCGGCGACGCTCGACAACGTGCTCGAACTGCTGACGCTCGCTGGGCGCTCGCTACCGCACGCGATCATGATGATGATCCCGGAGGCCTACCGCAATCGCGACGGCGAGCTGCCGCCGGAGATCGGCGGCTTCTACGCCTACCACTCCTGCCTGATGGAGCCGTGGGACGGCCCCGCCGCGGTCGCCTTCTCCGACGGGCGCGTGATCGGCGCGACGCTCGACCGCAACGGCCTGCGGCCGGGTCGTTGGGTGGTGCGCAAGGACGGGCTGGTGATCCTCGGCTCCGAAGCCGGGCTGCTACCGGTGCGGCCACAGGAGATCGAGCGTCTCGGGCGGCTGCAACCCGGCAAGCTCTTCCTCATCGACCTCGAGCAGGGCCGGATCGTCGATGACGGAGAGGTCAAGCACGCGATTGCCACGCAGCAGCCCTACGGTGCCTGGTTTGACGCCAACACCGTGCGCTTCGAACAGCTGCCGCTCTCTGAGGCGGTGCCTCTGAGCGAGCCGTTGCGCTCGCTGCAGTTGGCGTTTGGCTACACCCGCGAGGACCTCAATTCCGTGCTGCCGACGATGATCCGCGGCGGCGAGGAGCCGATCGGTTCGATGGGCAACGACATCTCGCTCGCCGTGCTCTCCGATTCCTCGCCTTCGCTTTTCACCTACTTCAAGCAGCTCTTCGCGCAGGTGACGAACCCACCGATCGACCCGATCCGCGAGAGCATCGTGATGAGCATCTCCGCGGGTCTCGGCGCCGAGCGCAACCTCCTCGCAGAGACCCCCGAACACGCCCACCAGATGACGCTCGACCAGCCGATCCTGCGCAACCACGAGCTGGAGACCCTGCGCAATGTCTCCCACGACGTATTTCGCGCGCGCACGATCGACATCACCTGGCCCGCGGCTGACGGCCCCCGCGCGATGGAGGCGGCGCTCGCCCGGATCTGCGAGGAGGCCCACGACTCGATCGCCGAGGGGATCAACATCATCATCCTCTCCGACCGCGCCGTCGGGCCCGAGCGCGCGCCGATCCCCTCGCTGCTTGCGGTCGCGGCGGTTCATCATCACCTCGTCCGCGAGGGCACGCGCCTGCGCACCGGTCTCGTGATCGAGTCGGGCGAACCGCGCGAGGTCCACCACATCGCCACGCTCATCGGCTACGGCGCGAGCGTCGTCAATCCCTATGTGATGTTCGAGACGATCGATGAGCTCGTCGAGGAGGGCTGGGTGCTCGACGCCGAGGGGACGCCGATCGGCCGCGAGGAGGCCGAGCTCGCGGTGCGCCAGGCGATCGGCAAGGGTTTGCTGAAGACGATCTCCAAGATGGGGATCTCGACGGTTCAGTCCTACTGCGGGGCGCAGATCTTCGAGGCGGTCGGTCTCAACCGGTCGCTGATCGAGCGCTACTTCACCGGGACGACGTCGCGGATCGGTGGCATCGGGATCGCCGTCCTCGCCCAGGAGGCGCTCACGCGCCACGCACGCGCCTACCCGGCCCGGGCCCAGCCGGAGCCGCTGCCGATTGGGGGCACCTATGCCTGGCGGCGCGATGGCGAGCACCACATGTGGAACCCGGACACGATCGCGCTGCTCCAGCACGCGGTACGCCACGGCGGCGTCGAGACCTACGCCGAGTATGCGCGCATCGCCAACGAGGACGCGACGCGTCGCGCGACGCTGCGCGGGCTGCTCGAGATCCGCAGCGACCAGACCCCGGTTCCGATCGAGGAGGTCGAACCCTGGACGGAGATCGTCAAGCGCTTTGCGACCGGTGCGATGAGCCTTGGCTCGCTTTCCCGCGAGGCGCACGAGAACCTCGCGCTGGCGATGAACGAGATCGGTGGCAAGTCGAACACCGGCGAGGGTGGCGAGGACCCAACTCGCTACCACGACAATCGCCGCTCGGCGATCAAGCAGGTTGCCTCGGGACGCTTCGGCGTGACGATCGACTATCTGGTCAACGCCGACGAGCTGCAGATCAAGATGGCACAGGGCGCAAAGCCCGGCGAAGGCGGCCAGCTCCCGGGCGTCAAGGTCGACGAGTACATCGGCAAGATCCGCCACTCGACGCCCGGTGTCGGATTGATCTCGCCGCCGCCGCACCACGACATCTACTCGATCGAGGACCTCAAGCAACTGATCTATGACCTGCGCTGCGCCAACCCGCTGGCGCGAATCTCGGTCAAGCTGGTCGCCGAGGTCGGGGTCGGGACCGTCGCCGCCGGCGTCGCCAAGGCAAACGCCGACCACGTGCTGATCTCCGGCCACGACGGGGGCACCGGCGCCTCACCGCTGTCGTCGATCTACGGCAGCGGGATCCCCTGGGAGATCGGCCTCGCCGAGACGCAGCAGACGTTGCTGCGAAACGATCTGCGCTCGCGCATCTACGTGCAGGCCGACGGTCAGATGAAGACCGGCCGCGATGTGGCGATCGCCGCGATGCTCGGCGCCGACGAGATGGGCTTTGCCACGGCGCCACTGATCGCCAGCGGCTGCATCATGATGCGCGCCTGCCACCTCAACACCTGTCCGGTCGGTATTGCGACGCAGGACCCGGAGCTGCGCAAGCGCTTTGCCGGTACGCCGGAGCACGTCATCAACTTCTTCCACTTCGTCGCCGAAGAGGTGCGCGAGATCCTCGCAAGCCTCGGCTTGCGCACGGTCGATGAGCTGATCGGCCGCGCCGATCTGCTCGAGGCCTCAGGCGCGATCGAGCACTGGAAGGCGCTCAACCTCGACCTTTCGAGCCTGCTCGCAGTGCCCGCGATGCCGCCCGGCACGCCGCTGCGGCGCGTGCGTAAGCAGGAGCAGGTGCTGATCGACGCGCTCGACTGGGAGCTGATCGAGGCTGCGAAGGCCGTGATCGAGGGCGGCGGGCGGATCAGCCTCGCGCGCCCCGTGCTCAACGTCAATCGCTGTGTCGGCGGCTTGCTCTCGAACGCGATCGCCCAGCAACATGGCGCGGCCGGCCTCGAGGAGGACTCGATCACCGTCGAGTTCCGCGGCTCGGCCGGCCAGAGCTTCGGCGCCTGGCTGGCGCCGGGGGTGACCTTCAAGCTCGAGGGCGAGGCCAACGACTACACCGGCAAGGGCCTTTCCGGCGGCACCCTCGTCGTACGCCCACCGCAGGATGCCGCCTATCTCGCGGAGAAGAACGTGATCGTCGGCAACACGGTGCTTTACGGCGCGACATCTGGCCACGCGTTCTTCCGCGGCCTCGCCGGTGAGCGCTTCGCCGTGCGCAACTCGGGTGCCTGCGCGGTCGTCGAGGGCGTCGGCGACCACGGCTGCGAGTACATGACCGGCGGCCGCGTCGTTGTGCTCGGCGCGACGGGGCGCAACTTCGCCGCCGGCATGAGCGGCGGGATCGCCTACGTGCTCGATGTCAACGAGGACTTCCGCGAGCGTTGCGTCAACACGGCGATCGTCAGCTTCGAGGCGATCGACGACGGCGATGAGATCGAGTTGCGCGAGCTCGTGGCCCAGCATCTCGCCTACACAGACTCCGCGGTCGCCGCCAGCCTGCTCGCCGACTGGGACGCGAGCCTTGCCCGGTTCGTCAAGGTGATGCCCAACGACTACCGGCGTGTCCTCAACGAGCAGGCGGCGCTCGCGGGCGTGCTTGCCGAGGTCGGCTAACGGCTTGCTAGCCGGGGCGGTCTGATGGGCGAGCTAAGGGGTTTTATGCGGATCGGGCGTGCGCCGGTTCGCGAGCGCGACGCCGCCGAGCGGGCTCGCGACTACCGCGAGTTCACGCTGACGCGTTCGGTCTCAGAGCTCCGCGACCAGGGCGCGCGCTGCATGGACTGTGGCGTCCCCTTCTGTCACAACGGCTGCCCGCTCGGCAACCTGATCCCCGACTGGAACGACCTCGTGTACCGCGATCGGTGGGAGGACGCGATCCGCGCCCTGCACCGTACGAACAACTTCCCCGAGTTCACGGGACGCCTGTGCCCGGCGCCGTGCGAGGCGGCCTGCGTGCTCGAGATCCGCGAAGGCGACTCCGTCACGATCAAGCAGATCGAGAACGCGATCATCGACCGCGCGTTCGCTGAAGGCTGGGTCACGCCGCTGCCGCCGAGCTTCGAATCCGGGCGCAGCGTCGCGGTGGTCGGCTCCGGGCCGGCCGGGCTCGCGGCGGCACAGCAGTTGCGCCGCGCCGGCCACCGCGTTGTCGTCTTCGAGCGCGACGAAGCGGCTGGCGGGCTGATTCGCTTCGGCGTGCCCGACTTCAAGATCGAGAAGTGGGTCGTGGAACGGCGCGTAGCTCAGCTGCTCGAGGAGGGTGTCGAGTTGCGCCTGGGTGTGGACGTTGGCGTCGACATCGACGCCACGGAACTGCTCGAGACCTTCGACGCCGTGGTACTGGCAATCGGCTCGCGCGTGCCGCGCGACCTCGACGTGCCAGGGCGCGAGCTCGATGGCGTGCACTTCGCGATGGACTACCTCTACACGCGCAACCGCGCGCTAGGCGTCCAGCAGGGCCTGGCGCCAGCACCGGCGCCGCCGCCCTCGCAGGCGATCAGCGCCGCAGGCAAGCACGTCGTTGTGATCGGTGGCGGCGACACGGGAGCCGACTGTGTCGGCAACGCGGTGCGCGAGGGTGCCGCGTCGATCAACCAGCTCGAAATCGTCCCCGAGCCGCCGCGCAAGCGAGCCGACGAGCTCACGCCATGGCCGGCGTGGCCGTTGAAGATGCGGCTCTCCTACGCGATGAAGGAGGCGCAGCAGATCGCTCAGGGAGAGCTTGAATTCTCGGTCGTCACAACACATTTCTCCGGCCCTGGTGCCGTGCAGTCGATGCACATCGCAGACGCCGCGCTGGCGCCGCCGTTCGCGCCGCTCGAGGGCACCGAACGCGCGCTCCCGGCCGATCTCGTGCTCCTCGCGATGGGCTTCCTCTACCCCGAGCCCGCGATCGCAAAGCAGCTCGGCGCCGAGCTCGATGCGCGCGGAAACGTGTTCGCACCGGCCTATGCGACCTCGGTCGACAAGCTCTTCGTCGCCGGCGATGCGCGCCGCGGACAGTCCCTGATCGTCTGGGCGATAAACGAGGGACGGCAGTGCGCGCTCGCCGTTGAGCGCCACCTGGCGGCGGCGCCCAAGTGAAGAATCGGCACACGCAAGCGAAGAATGCGCCACACTGTCGCTACACCTGGTCGGCGGCCGCGTTGTAACACTGGTTCTCGCCGCACACGATCCGCCCGACCTTCGACGTTGTCTGCCCGCACGGAAGGAGCCGATTCATGCGCCTGATTCGCACGCCGGTTGCCGTTGCCATTGTCATCGCGATCGCCGCCACCTCGCTGATGGCGTGCTCCGCGCTCGGCTCGACGGCGCCGACCAAGTCGAAGGCGAAGGCCACGACCGCGGCCGGCGCTACGAGCGCGGCCGGCGCTACGAGTGCGACTGGCGCTACGAGGGCGACTGGCGCGACGAGTGCGACTGGCGCGACGAGTGCGACCGGCGCCACCGACACGCCGAGCGCCGACGCCAGCAAGGGCGGGCTCGAGGTCGGCATCGGCGACCAGCACGCGCAGATGTTCGCGGACCCGGCGTTCAAGGCGCTGGGAGTCAAGATCGCGCGCTACTTCGCGCCCTACGACGTCGCGACGGACGACAACCACGAGCAGCTCTTCTACTTCGCCGCCTGGCTTCAAGCCGCGCAGGCCCAGGGGATCCAGCCGCTGGTCGCCTTCTACCACAACCTGAAATCGCCGGAGAAGATGCCGAGCGTCAAGACCTATACAAAGGACGTCAAGCTCTTCCTCAAGATGTTCCCGGAGGTCACGGACCTGCAGCCGTGGAACGAAGTCAACCGCGGCAACGTTCGCTCGAAGGGCGACTCCTTCGACAGCCCGTCCCCGAAGCAGTCGGCGGAGTACTACCTGGCGCTGAAGAAGGCCTGTCCGACCTGCACGGTCGTCGGCCTCGACGTGCTCGACTCAACGACCCCCGCGGCGACGATCTCCTACATCAACGCCTTCAAGAAGGACGTCGGCAAGAAGAACATGCCGAAGATCTGGGGTCTGCACAACTACAGCGACACCAACCGCTACAGCGACCACGGCACCGATGCGGTGCTCGCCGACGTGCCCGGACAGGTCTGGCTGACCGAGACCGGCGGCCTGGCCAAGCTCTCACCCAGCTTCGGCTTCAACCTTTCGCGCCAGAAGAAGGCCACGCAGTACATGTTCGACGTCGCCTTTGCCCACAAGAGCCGAATCAAGCGCCTCTACATCTACCAGTGGTACGGCCCGAAGAACGAAAAGAAGCAGAGCTTCGACGCCGGACTCGCGAACTACAACGGCAAGCCGCGCCCGGCCTACTGCGTCGTCTACGAGACTCTCCTCGGCAAGAAAAAGTGCGCGTTCAAGACGGTCAAGAATTGACCGCGGTGACGTCCACGCCAGCCCCTACTCTTGGTCGCGTTGCCGTCCAACTGCCGGGGAGCCCGGGGATGCCGCTTTGTTTCATCGAGCCGCACGACGCGATTCGCGTAATCGCCGAGTCGGTCGGACGAGACGCGCGGCGCCAGCTGGTGGGCGAGGTCGTCCACGCCTGGGTCGATGAGATCCCCGAGCGCGAGCTGGTGACCCACTACGCACGGGCGGTCGCCGAGCTCGACCCCGACGACCTTTCGATGCTCGCGGCGTGGCACGCATCGCTCGAGACCGTCGGGCAGCCGATCGCCAACACGGACTTCCTGCTCTCGATCTACCCCTCGCTCGGTGAACACCGGCGCGAGGCGCTGAAGGTTGCGGCCGGCCTCGGCAGCGAGGATGCGTTCGACGCCGGGCTCGCCGAGGAGCAGGCGCTCGAGGGCGTGCTGCCGCGCCTTTCGCGACAGCGCGCCGCGGAACTGGCGACCGAATGCATCGAGCTCTACATCTGGGACCGGCTCGGCAGCAACAATTGACCGGCCGCGGTCGTGGCGCTCAGCCCGCCGCCCGAACGATCTCGTAGCCTCCGACGCCCGTGGCGCGAGCGTGGTGGCAGACCAGAAACGCGACGCTGACCAAGACGCGCTGCGCGCCGCCATCGCCGACGCTCTCGAGCTCGCCCACCGCAACGCTCTCGCCGGCTATTCGCAGCGGCCGCCCTTCGTCCTCGTCGCTCTCCCAGAACTCGATCCCGGCGCGCCGCAGGGCGCCGTCGGGGCCGTAGGTCGAGGACAGGCGGGGCTCGTGCACGGCGCTCGCCACCAGCGGCGCCCCGCGCGCGAGGAACGCCTCGAGCCGCTCATCACCGTGGCCGCGGGCGCGGCGCGGACGCTCCGCGCTCAGCGCAAAAGCGAACTCCTCACCGAAGCAGCCCCACACCGCTCGCCGCAGCACGACGCCGTCGAGGTCCGCCGACCCCAGCGCCACGCGACCAAAGCCGCTCAACGCGCCGTCCTCACCGGCCGCGCGCACGCTGCCAGTGAGCCGGCAGAGCCACTCCCGGCGCGAGCCGGCGGCAAAGCCCACAGCCGGCCCCAGAGCCTCGAGCACCGCTGTGAAGCTCCCCGCGAGCGAAACCTCCCAGCGGCCGACGTCGGGCTCGGCGCGCACCAGCTCCGCGCCCGTGTGGCTGCTCACCATGCCGTCGCCGAACACCAGCACCGGACCGCCGTCGAGGCCGAAGCAGTGCCAGCCCGCACCGGGGTCGCTGAAGCTGTAGCTGTAGCTGGCCGGACCGCTCATCGCTTGCAGGCTATGGCACGGCACCGGCATCGCGCGGGGCGAGCGCGGGCGCGGGTTACACTGCCATGTATGCCCACCGTCGAGGATGTCGAGGAGGCGCTCACCAACGTCATCGATCCCGAGCTCGGGCTCGACTTCGTCGAGCTTGGCTTGATCTATGCGATAGATGTCGACGGTTCGAGCGTGCACGTCACCTTCACCCTGACCTCGCCCGGCTGCCCGATCGGGCCGCAGGTCAGCGAGCAGATCGAGGAGTTCGTCTCTGAGCTCGATGGCGTCGAGTCGGTTGACTCGTCGATGGTGTTCACGCCGCCGTGGACGCCCGAGCTGATGAGCGAGGACGCGAAGTTCGCCCTCGGCTATTAGGGCTGCGAGACGCTCCGTGTGGCGCACGCAGCAGCTGACGGCGCACGGTCCCCGGCTGACGCTGCGCTACCCGCAAACCGCGGATGCGCGGCGCCTGTTCGAGCTCGCGAGCAACGAGGAGGTCACGCGGTACTTCTCCTGGGGGCCCTACCACCAGCAGGGGCAGGCGGCGGAGTGGATCGCGACGCTTCGCAGTCATCGCATGGATGGCAGCGCGCTCGAGTTTGCGATCGCCGACTCCGGCGACGAGCCAATCGGCGTGATCGCGATCCTCGAGGTCTCCCGTCGCGATCGCCGCTGCGTCATCGGGATCTGGATCGGGCGGCCCTACTGGGGCTCGGGTGCGGGCGACGAAAGCGAGGCGCTGCTCGCCCACATCGCCTTCGGACCGCTGCGAATGGAGCGCCTCGGCGCCTGGGTCGACGTCAACAACCCCCGTTCCCAGCACGCGTTTGCGCGGCTCGGCTTCGTCAACGAGGGCGTCCTGCGCGCGTTCCAGCGCCACGGCGACGAGCGCCGCGACCTGGTCGCCTACTCGCTCCTGCGCGAGGAGTGGGAGGGCTCCGCGATGGCCCAGGTCCCGGTCGAGATCACCGGCGAGGCGCCGCCGAAATTCGTCTGCGCGCCACGCTAGTCGGCGCATTTCTTGGGCGGTCATCGGCGGCGCGCCAGCGCGTACTTCACGACGAGGGCGCCGACCCCCGTACAATTTCACCGTGAGAGTAACGACCGACAGCGCGTCACCCACCACCCTCGGGATCGAGAAGCTGCTGCTCGCGGCGCCCCGCGGCTACTGCGCCGGGGTCGACCGCGCGGTGCAGACGGTCGAGCTCGCGCTCGAGCGCTACGGGCCACCGGTCTACGTGCGCAAGGAGATCGTCCACAACAAGCACGTCGTTGAGCAGCTGCGGGCGCGCGGGGCGATCTTCGTCGATCAGGAGACCGAGGTGCCCGAGGGTTCGGTGACGGTGTTCTCGGCGCACGGGGTCGCGCCGAGCGTGCGCGTCAACGCGCAGGCGCGGCGTTTGCGCACGATCGATGCGACCTGCCCGCTGGTCACGAAGGTGCACGTCGAGGCGCGCCGTTTCGTGGCCGACGGGTACACGGTCGTGCTGATCGGTCACGACGGCCACGAGGAGGTCGAGGGGACGCTCGGCGAGGCCCCGGAGCAGATCGTGCTCGTCCAGAGCGAGGCGGACGTCGAGGAGCTCGAGGTCGCCGATCCGCAGAAGGTCGCCTTCATCACCCAGACGACGCTCGCTGTCGACGAGACGCTCTCGATCATCGAGCGCCTGCGCGAGCGGTTCCCGGCGATCGTCGGCCCGCGCACCGACGACATCTGCTACGCGACGACCAACCGCCAGGCCGCCGTCCGCCAGCTCGCCACGCTATGCGAGCTCGTGCTCGTGGTCGGCTCGCGCAACTCTTCCAACTCGCAGCGCCTGGTCGAGGTCGCCCGCGACAGCGGCGCCCGTTCGCACCTCATCGACAACGCCGGCGAGGTCGACGAGGAGTGGCTCGAAGGCGTCACCACACTCGGCATCTCCTCCGGTGCGAGCGCGCCCGAGGAGCTCGTCCAGGAGCTCGTCGAGCGCTTCGGCAAGCGCGGTGTCACCGATGTCTCAGAGCTCGAGGTCACGCGCGAGGACGTCCGCTTCATGCTGCCCAAGACGATCCGTCCGAACGTCCGCCGGGACTAGCGCGCTGCCGCGAACGCTGATCGTCTCCGACCTGCACGCCGGCGATCGAGCGCGGGCCGACGTGCTGCGCCGCGACGGCGTCCTTGACGCGCTGATCGACGCGCTCGCCGGGGTCGATCGGCTTGTCCTGCTCGGCGACACGCTCGAGCTGCGAAACCAGCCCCTCAGCGACGTGCTCCTAGCCGCCGAACCGGTGTTTCGAAGGCTCGGCGAGGCGCTCGTCGGCAAGTCGCTCGTGATCGTCGCGGGCAACCACGACCATGCGCTCGTCGAGCGTTGGCTTGCCCATCGCGACACCCCGCTCACACTCGAGCATCGCTTCGCGCCCGAGCAGGCCTCGGACGCCGCGATGGCGCTGGCGGCGGCGATCGGCACGAGCGACGTCACACTCGCCTACCCCGGCATCTGGGTGCGCGAGGACGTCTACGCGACGCACGGCCACTACCTCGATGTCCACACGACGGTCCCGACCTTCGAGCGCCTCGCGATCGCCGCTAGCGGCGCCATCACGCTCGACCGCAGTGAACGCTGGAACGATGTCCACTCGCCGGATGACTACGAGGGGCTGCTGAGCCCGATCTACGCCTGGATGTACGCCGCCGCGCAGAGCGGGCGCGCCGGCGAGGCCACGGGCGGCGGCGCCGCGATCCGCGCCTGGGAGATGCTCCGCGCCGGAGCGGCTGGCGGGCTGCGCACGCGAGCGTTTCGGGCCGGCTTCCCGCTGGCCGTCCGCGGGCTCAACGCCGCGGGCCTCGGGCCCCTGCGCGGCGAGGTCTCCTCGAGCACGCTGCGCAGCGCCGGGCTGCGCGCGATGAGCGAGGTCGTCGAGCGGCTGCGGATCCGTGCGCGCCACGTGATCTTCGGCCACACCCACCGCGCCGGGATGATCGACGGCGACATCGCCGCGGAGTGGCTGACACCCAACGGGGTGGCGCTCCACAACACCGGCTCCTGGGTCTACAGCGAGACCTTCGTCGGCGCCGGCGACCCGCAGAGCCCCTACTGGCCGGGGACGGCGCTCCTGACCGACGACGGCAGCCCACCGCAGCTGCTGCGCCTACTGGCCGATCACCGCCCGGCGCAGCTCAGCTCGCGAGCCCGGCCGTGAAGCACACGGCGTCGCAGCGCACGCCGTCCCCCAAATCCAGCTCCAGCTCGCCGCTGCGGTGGTGGTCGTGCTCGATCAACAGCGCCGCGCCGGGATGGGCGACCGTCAGCTCTCGACCGTTGACCAGCACGCTCGCGTGCTCGCTGCCGCGGCGCGGCTCGAGCACCGCCCAGACGCCACCGGCCTCGTAGGGCCCCGACCAGGGCTCCTCGCGGCGCTCCTCGCTCGGCACGACGAGCTGCGCACCCGGGGCGTCCTCGGGCCGCAGCGGCCGCAGCGGCTCGCGCTCCACGCCGAGCAGCGCCTGGATCGCTAGCTCGGTCTCCTCGTAGCCGCCCTCGCCGTAGTGGTAGTCGGCGAGCAGCCCGGCGGCATTCCAGAGGTAGCGCCCCGGCCAGCCCGCGTTCTCGTACTCCTGCCAGAGGGCGAAGTTGCTGTCGAGCAGCACGGGGTGGACGATCTCGAGACGCACGATCGCCGCGCGCACCGCGTCCTCGCTTGCCGACGCGCGAAAGCCGGGACAGTGGACGCTCACCACCACCAGCCCGGCCGGCGCGTAGCGCTCGTGCCAGGCCTTGATGTAGGGCAGGGTCCGTAGCGAGTTGGGTCGGCAGAAGTCCCAAAACTCGAGCAGCACCGCGCGCCCGCGCAACTCCGCCATCGTCAGGCCGGAGCAGTTGACCCACGCCGCGGCAGGCGGGAACGGGGGGGCGGGAATCGTGTCGATCGGCGGGCGCAAAGCGGCGGGCGCCAGTCGCGGACGCCGCCCGTGACGCTAGCATCCCTGCTCCGCAACCCAGGAGAGCACGCATGGATTTCTGGACCTCACTCGAGCAGATCGCCCGCCGCCACGACGTGCTGCGCCACCCCTTCTATCAGCGCTGGAGCGCCGGCGAGCTCACCACCGGCGAGCTCGCCGACTACGCCGGGCAGTACCGCCACGCGGTGGTCGCGCTCGCCGAGGCCTCGCACCGCGCGGCCGATCACGCCGACGCTGACCTCCAGGGGCCGCTGCGTGCGCACGCCGACGAGGAGGCCGCGCACGTCGCTTTGTGGGACGACTTCACGGCCGCGGTCGGCGGCGATCCCGCGGCGCCCGCCAACCCCGAAACGGCGCGCTGTGCAGCGGCCTGGGCCGGCGATCACGAGCGACCGCTGCTGCCGACGCTCGTCGCGCTCTACGCGATCGAATCCGCACAGCCCGAGATCTCGCGGCAAAAGCGCGCGGGCCTGGCGGCGCACTACGGCATCGAAGGCCCAGGCGCCGCCTACTTCGAGCTGCACGAGCAGCGCGATGTCGAGCACGCCGCCGCGGGGCGGAAGCTGCTCGAGGAGCGGCTCGTGCAAGCCGACCACGAGCCTTTGCTGCGCGAAGCGGAGCGGGTCCTCAAAGGCAACTGGGAGCTCCTGGACGGCGTCACCGCGCCGCTCGCCGCGTAGGCGCGGGCGCCGGCCGCGCGATCAGCTCACCGGTGCCCAAGCCTTTCGGCCTCCGCAGCTTCGCCAGCGACAACCACGCGGGCGTCCCGCCCGAGGTGCTGGCGGCTATTGCCGAGGCCAACGTCGATCACGCGGTCGCCTACGGCGAGGATCCTTGGACCGCGCGGGCGGCGCAGTGCTTCCGCGAGGTGCTCGGTGAGCAGGCGGAGCCGTTTCTGGTCTTCACGGGGACGGCGGCGAACGTGATGGCGCTGCGGGCCGCCTGCCGCTCCTGGGAGGGCGTCATCTGTGCCGAGACCGCACACATGAACACGAGCGAGGGCGGCGCGCCGGAGCGGATCGCGGGCGTCAAGCTGCGCACCGTGCCGACGCCCGACGGAAAGCTCCGCCCGGAGCAGATCGATCCGCTGCTCCTGGGCATCGGCGACGCACACTCGATCCGCATGCGGCTGGTCTCGCTGACGCAGGCGACCGAGCTCGGAACCGTCTACACGGTCGCGGAGCTGCGCGCACTGAGCGACCACGCGCACGAACGCGGACTGCTCGTCCATCTCGACGGCGCCAGGCTCGCCAACGCCGCCGCCTCGCTCGGCGTGCCGCTGCGCGCGCTGAGCACCGACGCCGGCATCGACCTCGTTTCCTTTGGCGGCACGAAGGTCGGCCTGCTCGGCGCCGAGGCGGTCGTCGCCCTGCGCCCCGAGCTCGCACCCGACATGCAGTTCCTGCGCATGCAGGGCGGCCAGCTCGCGTCGAAGAGCCGCTTTCTCGCGGCACAGTTCATCGCGCTCTTCGAGGACGACCTCTGGCTGCGCCTGGCGCGGAACGCGAACGCGATGGCGGCGCGGCTGGCGGACGGCGTGCGGGGCGTCGGCGGGGTCGAGATCGTCCAACCGGTGCAGTCGAACGCCGTGTTCGCTCGCCTGCCGCGCTCGGCGATCGCGCCGCTCCAGGCGCAGTGGCCGTTCTACGTCTGGGACGACCCGGGTGACGTCGTGCGCTGGGTCTGCTCGTGGGATACGACCCCCGAGGAGGTCGACGTGTTCGTCGGGGCGATCGGAGCGCAGTGCGCCGAGGGCTAGCTCGCCCGCGCGGTCACGAGCAGCATGCCGCGCACGTGATCTGAGGTGTCGGCGGCGCGCCAGCCGGCGCGCTCGAGCAGCTCGAGCTGCGCGGCGGCTGGCAGGATCGTCAGCCACGGCTCGCTGCGCGAGTTGCGACGGATGCGGTTGGCGCTCGCCACGACGGCATCCGAGCTCTCGCCGTCGGGATGCGTCGCGAGGCTTGCGGCGAGCCTGCTCGTCGCGCTCGAGCGCGAGCGCAGCGCGACGAGCAGGCGCAAGCTCGTGTCCTCGTCGAGGTAGATCAGCAGGCCCTCGCAGATGAAGAGCGAGGGTGTCTCCGCGTCGTGGCCGGCCGCGGCTAGCGCGGCCGCGGTGTCGTCAGTGCGAAAGTCGGCGGGAACGAGCGTGACACGGCCGAGGTCGGCGCCGATCCGCACGAGCCGCCGGCGCTTGTCGCGCTGTGTTGCGGGCTGGTCGACCTCGAAGTAGCGCACCGCAGGGGCGCTGAAGCGGAGGGCGCGATCGTCATAGCCGGCGCCGAGGATGACGACCTGTTCGATGCCCTCTGCGAGCGCCGCGAGCACCTGCTCGTCGAAAAAGCTCGTTCGCGCGGCGAGGTGCGTGCGCAAGGTCGCGCCGTGGGCCGGGCGCATGCCACGCGCGAGCGCAGCTTGCGCACCCGGATCGCCCCCGGGGGTGTGCGGTCGATCGAGCGTCGCGCGGAACGCCGCCACGGCCCGACTCGAGCGCGACGACCCCAGCCACGGCCATAGTGGTTTCCGGAACACGCGGCGACGATAATGCGAGCACGTCCGCAACCGCCCCCCGGGCGCTCGCAAAGCGCGACTACCGAGTGTGTTGCGGGTCGTTGATCAGGTGAGTGACATGTTGAAGATCTGGCCTTTCCAGCCGTTCAGCTCGAATGTGCCGGCGGGCGTGAAGCCTTGGCGTTGATACCAAGCGATGAGGGTTGGGGCGCCGGCCCAGCAGTCGACGCGGAGCACGTCGCGATCCGCCGCGCGGGCCTCATCGATCGCGACGTCCACTAGCCTGGCGCCGAGTTGTTTGCCGGCGTGGCGGCGCGAGGTGAGCAGCAGGTTGACGTAGAGCTCGGGGAGGTCGACCGGCGGAACGTGGCCAGGTCGCTCACCGACGACAAGTGCCCCGACCGGCTCACCGTCGAGCTCAGCGATCCGCAGCCCACCGCTGCCGACGAGCTTGTCGACAAATGCAAGCGTTTCGGGACGGCTTGACCATGGTCGCTCGCCCCACTGGTCGGGCTGGCCGCGCTCGACGAGCCACGCCACGGCCTCATCGAACAGATCGAGAAGCAACTGCGTGTCGGCGACGCTCCCGTGACGAATGTTCAGCGAACCCCCGTCTTGCAGCACGATCGAAGACTCTAGCCACGAGCAGGGCCGCGAACCGCGGTCATCGCGCAACCGACACGTTCGATCTCGGCATCACCTCGTATTGCGGCTCCCGAAGACGCACACGACTCCTTCCAACAAAATGCGATCACGCGCCAGACAGACCACGGTGGCCCCCGCACTGGTCGGTCACACGTGGTCGAGTCGCGGGCGGGCGCAGCGGCGCAGCTAGCCGATGCTGCCGACCATCTCGAGCTGGATCAGACGGTTCAGCTCGATCGCGTACTCCATCGGCAGTTCCTTGGTCACCGGCTCGATGAAGCCGTTGACGATCATCGCTGCGGCCTCGTCTTCGCTGAAGCCGCGGGTGCCCATGTAGAAGAGCTGGTCGTCGGAGATCCGCCCGACCGTCGCCTCGTGGGCGACTGTCACGTGCGGGTTCTGGATCTGGATGTCGGGCCAGGTATCCGAGCGCGAGAGGCCGTCCATCATCAGCCCGTCGCACTGGACGCGCGCCTTCGAGCCCTGTGAATGGGCGCCCATCTTGACCAGGCCGCGATAGCCCATGATCCCGCCGTCCTTGGAGATCGACTTGGCGAGGATGTTCGACGTCGTGTTCGGCGCCATGTGCAGCACCTTCGCGCCGGTGTCTTTGTGCACGCCCTTGCCGGCTACACCGACGTTGAGGTGGTCGGCGCGCGCGCCTTCGCCGAGCAGGTAGGAGCCGGGGTAGAGCATCACGACCTTCGCGCCCATCGAGCCGCCAACCCATTCGACCGTGCCGTGGGCATCGACGAGGGCGCGCTTCGTGTTGAGGTTGTAGACGTCCTTGGACCAGTTCTGGACCGTCGTGTAGCGGGCCTTGGCGCCTTCGTGGACGTAGATCTCGACCACCGCAGAGTGCATCGAGTTGACGCTGTAGGTCTGTGCCGTGCAGCCCTCGATGTAGTTCACCTCGGAGCCCTCGTCGGCGATGATCAAGGTGTGCTCGAAGGTGCCCTCGCCAGCCCCCTCCATGCGGAAGTAGGCCTGCAGCGGTAGGTCGCACTTGACGCCCGGCGGGATGTATACGAACGCACCGCCCGACCACACCGCGCCGTGCAGGGCGGAGAACTTGTTGTCCTGCGCCGGCACGCACTTGGTCATGAAGTACTTCTGCACCAGATCCGGGTACTGACGGACGGCGGTGTCCATCGAGCAGAAAAGGATCCCGAGCTTCGCGTACTCCTCCTTCAGGCCCTCGTAGACAGGCTCCTGACGCCAGACGCCGACGACGCCGGCGAGATGTTCGCGCTCGGCCTGGGGGATACCCAGGTCCTCATAGGTCTGCTTCATTTCCGCGGGCACGTCGTCCCAGGAGTTGAAACGGCCGGTGGTCGGCGGTGAGTAGAGCACGAGATCATCGAAGTTGAGTCCGGAGAGGTCCGGGCCCCAGGTCGGGATCGGCTTGCGCTCGAAGATCTCATACGCGTTCATACGCTTCTCGGCCATCCAGCTCGGCTCGTCCTTGATCCGCGAAAGCTCGCGGATCACCTCACGCGAAACGCCGCGGGTTGATACGAGCTCACCCTGATCGGTCTCGACGATCGGGCTCGGCTTGGTGATGCGCGTGGTGTCGGTGACCGCCATAAGACCTATCTTAGCGGTCGGGATGGGCACCCTGTGTTGCGTCCTGCGGCCAGGTCCCCTCGCCGGTGATCGCATGACGCAGCACCTTGAGCGATAACAGCGCGCATTTGCGCCGCGTCGCCGAGATATTGATACCGAGCAATTCGAGCAGCCAGTCGGCATCGAGCGCCGCCGCCTCCTTCACCGCCATCCCGATCAACTCCTCGGAGGCGATCGACGCCGCGGCCTGGGAGATCGCGCAGCCGTGCCCGTTGAAGCGCAGATCGGCGATGCGTTCGTCGGCGACCCTGATCTGGACGCCGAGCTCGTCGCCGCAGAGCGGGTTGAACTCGTGTGCGTCGAGGTCGTGAGGCTCCAGCTCGCCGAAGTTCCGGGGGCGCTTGTAATGCTCGAGGATGAAGTCGCGGTAGAGATCGTCGTCCATTAGGCAAAGACCTTCTGCGCGTTGGCTACGGCGCTCACAAGAGCATCGACGTCGGAGCGAACGTTGTACGGGCCAAAGCTCGCGCGCGCGGTTGCCGCGACGCCGAGCTTTGCCATCAGCGGCTGCGCGCAGTGATGGCTCGCGCGGATGCAGACGTTCTCGCGGCCGAGCAGCTCGGCGACATCGTGTGGATGCACCCCTTCGACCACGAACGAGACGACGCCACCACGATCGTCAGGGCTGGGCGGCCCGTAGGTGCGAACACCAGGCAGGGCGCCGAGCTGGGTGAGCGTGTAGGCGACGAGCTCGCGTTCGTGCTCGCGTACGCGCTCCATGCCGAGCGCGCTGAGGTAATCGACGGCGGCGCCCAGGCCGACCGCTTCGGCGATCATCGTCGTGCCCGCCTCAAACTTCCACGGCAGCTCCTTCCAGCTCGAGCGCTGACGCTCGACGGCCTCGATCATATCGCCGCCGGCGAGGAAAGGCGGCATCGCTTCGAGCAGGGCGCTGTCGGCGTGGAGAACACCGATCCCCGTCGGGCCGAGCGCCTTATGCCCGGTCCAGGCATAGAAGTCGGCACCAATCTCGCTCACGTTGACCGGGATCTGCGGCACCGCCTGTGCGCCGTCGACAAGCACCAGCGCCCCCGCGGAGTGTGCGCGCTCGACGATCTCGGCGATCGGGTTGATCGTGCCGAGCACGTTTGACAGGTGCGCCAGCGCGACCAGTGCGACATCGCCGCGGGCGAGCTCCTCGTCGAGCTGTTGCAGCGACAGCGTGCCGTCCTCGCCGACGTCGAGGTAGCGCAGCTGAGCGCCGGTTGCCTGCGTCGCGAGCTGCCACGGGACGATGTTCGAGTGGTGCTCCATCTCGGTGATCAGCACGGCGTCGCCCGCGCGCAGGTTGGTTCGCGCCCAGGAGTAGGCGACGAGGTTGATTGCGGCGGTGACGTTGCTCGTAAAGACGGTGCTGCGTGTGGGGGCGCCGGTGAAGGCGGCAATCCGCTCGCGCGCGCCCTCAAAGAGCGCGTCGGCCTCGAGCGCCAGGGGATAGACGCCGCGATGAATGTTGGCGTTGTGTGCGCGGTAGAAGTCATCGATCGCGGCGAGCACGCTCTCCGGTTTCTGTGACGTCGATGATGAGTCGAGGTAGACCAGCGGGCGGCCGCGCAGCGTCCGCGTAAGGATCGGGAAGTCCGCGCGAATATCGAGCTCGGTCGCCGCGCCGTTCGGGCTAGCCATGCCTACCTCGCGAGCGCGTAGCGCTCGATCTCCGAGGCCGCGCTGGCCAGCTTGGCGCCGATGCGATCGCGGATCAGCTGCTCCAAGGCCTCGTCGTTCAGCTGCACGATCAGCGGCTCGAAGAAGCCATCGACGATCACGCGCACCGCCTGTGCGCGCGTCAACCCGCGCGTCTGCATGTAGAAGATCAGGCCCTCGTCGAGCTCGCCGACGGTTCCGCCGTGCGATGCCGAGACGTCGTCGGCGCCGACGAGCACCGATGGGATCGCGTCTAGCCTGGCCTCGGCGGACAGCAGCATCGAATGGAACTGCAGGTAGGTGTGGCTCTGCTGGGCGCCGGCGTTGATCTGGATCAGACCCTCGAAGCTGGCGCGGCTCGCGCCAGTTGCCGCGCCGCGCCAGTGCACATCGCCGCCCGACGGCCCCGTCTCGTGCAGGTCGACGGCGAAGACGTCGAGATGCTCCTCGCCTTCGGTGAAAAACAAACCGCGGAAGGCCATGTCGCCGCCTGGGCCGGCGATGACGAGCTCATCGTGATGGTGGATCAGGCCGCCCCCCAGCAGCGCCGGAAGCCAGTGGCAGAAAGCGTCGCGCCCCACCTCTACGACGGAGGTGGAGACATCGTGCACGTCGCCCGAGCCCCAGTCGACGAGCTGCGCGAGGGCGCAGCGCGCCCCGTCCTCCAGGTAAAGCTCGAACTGTCCCGCGTGCAGCGCGTCGCCGGCGATCAGCTCGGCGAGACCGTACTCACGCAGCCGCAGATCGCTGCCGCGGTCGGCGATCGCGAGCGTGTGCGCGTACTGCGCGGTGCCGCCGGCGCTGATCTCATAGACAACCTGGAACGGCTCGGGGACCTGCAGTCCCGGCGGCACGTACAGGAACGCCCCGCCGCTCCAGAATGCCGCGCTGGCGGCCTCGAGCTTGTGGCGGTCGAGCGCGAGCCGGCGCATGTAGTAGCGCTCGAAAAGCTCGCTGTGCTCGCGCGCGGCCTGCTCGAGGGAGCAGAGCAGCACGCCGCGCTCGGCTAGGGCAGGATCGAGCTCCGTGTGAACGACCGAGCCGTCGCGCTGGACGAGCACACCGGCCGAGCGCTGACCCTCGAGGAACGCGGGCTCGGCCGTCTGCGTCGGATGGGTGCGGACTTCGAGCGCCTCGACGTCGAGGTCCTCGAGGCTCGTGGTCCAGAATCCCGAGCGCCGCCACGACGGCAACTCGAGCCGGGCGTAGGCCCCGGCGGCACGCGCCCGGAGCTCGGCGAGCGGGGCACGCTCTGTCCCGGCGCCGCCGAGGGCTCGGTTGAGCGTCGCCGGAGGCGCCGAGCCGGCCTTCGCGCCGGGTGCCCGCGCGGCCTTAGGCACGGGCTGCAACTTCTTCGCGGATTGGGTCATAGCCTTCACGTTCGAGCCGTTCGACGAGCTCTGGGCCGCCGCGCATGACGATCCGCCCGTCCATCAGGATGTGTACGAACTGTGGCCTCACGTGGTCGAGGATCCGCTGGTAGTGGGTGATGATCAGCGCGCCCAGGCCCTGTTCGGCATGGAGCTTCGCGACGCCTTCAGCGACCGTGCGCAGCGCGTCGATGTCGAGGCCCGAATCGGTCTCGTCGAGTACGGCGACCTGGGGTTGGAGCATCGCCATCTGGAGGATCTCGGCGCGCTTCTTCTCGCCGCCAGAGAAGCCGTCATTGAGATGGCGTGAGGTAAAGGAGCGATCCACGTCGAGCAGCTCCACCGCATGCCCGAGCTGCTCGCCGAACTCCTTGACCTTGATCGGCTCCTCGCGCTGCGCGTTGATCGCCATGCGCAGGAAGTTCGCGACCGACACGCCCGGCACGGCGACCGGGTATTGGAAGGCGAGGAACAGCCCAAGCTTCGCGCGCTCGTGGGGCGCGAGCTCGGTGATCTCCGCTCCATCGAAAAGGACCTGGCCTTCGGTCACCTCGTAGCTCGGGTGGCCCATGATCGTGTTCGCGAGCGTCGACTTGCCCGAGCCGTTGGGGCCAAGCAGCGCGTGGAGCTCGCCGGTGCGTACAGTGAGATCCACGCCGCGGAGGATCTCGCGCTCCTCGGTGCGCACGTGCAGATTGCGAATTTCGAGCTCAGCCAACTTGTCTCCTTGCTCGCCGCGCTAGGCGGCGACCGACTTCTTGCGGGGGGCGGGAACGAGCTCAGCGAGCGTCGTTTGCTGCAGCGTGGTGACGATCGACCCGCGTACCCGGGTCCAGAGGAGCTTGGTCGTGCAGATGTGGGCGGGGTCGGTCTCGCGGGCGCAACGCACGCTGCCATCGGGCCCACTGGAGATGCACTCGATCGGTGCGATCGTCCCCTCGAGCGCTTCGACGACCTCGGCCATCGTGATGTCTGCGGCCTCGCGGGCGAGCAGGTAGCCGCCGTGGGCGCCACGGCGGCTGCTGACGAGGTCGGCGCGGCGCAGTCGCGCGACAAGGTGCTCGAGATAGGCCAACGGCAGGCCCTCGTGCTCGGCAATCTCGGTCAGCGGCACCGGCTCGTCGCCACCGCGCCGGGCCAGCTCGACCATCACGCGCACGCCGTACTCGGCTCTGGTTGAGAACATCATTTCGCTAGATAACCTACCTGCACGGTAGGGTATCAGGCACGCGGAACCGCATGGCCTGCGCCGCGCCCGCGCCGCTCACAGCTTGATGCGCTTGGGCGCCACCTTGGACGCCGGCTCGGCCTGGAGTGTCTCGATGTCGTGGGCTATGGCATCGGGATCCATCTGGGTGACGTCCGTGTAGCCGACTCGCGGCTTGCCGTCCTTGTCGAGCAGCACGACGTCGACAGAGTGGTCGGAGTGGGTCGAGTTGATCTTGATCTGCGGTTGGATCCCGAAAAACTTCCAGATCGGTTTGAGCTGGCTGACCGAGCCGACCAGGTACTCGAGTTGGCCGAGAACGTCTTCCTTGATCAGGAAAGCGCTGACGTTCGACGGCGTGTCCTGCTCGGGATCGACGCTCACGGCGATCGCCGGCACGCGATGGGGCAGCTCGTTCAGGGCGCCGCGGATCTGTTCGACGACGACTGGACAGGTGTCCTCGCAGGTCGAGTAGACGAAGGTCATCACGACGACCTGCCCGGCGTACTGGCTGAGGCGGATCGTCTTGCCGTTCTGGTTGCGCAGCGCGAAGTCGACAGCCGGCATCGCCGGTGGCGCGGTCGCGCCGTAGAAGCCGTTGACGAGCTGCCCTGGGCCGCCGGCGTCGCCCGTTCCGCCGGCGTTTGCGGTCAGCGCGACGACCCCGACGATTGCTGCCGCGCAGAGCACGGCGACGGTCATCGCGAGGCGTAGTCGCGGGTGGAGCACCATGCCTACAGGTTACGTCTCGGCCGAGCGCCGTTCGCTGGTCGAACCGCCGTGCGCCCCACCCTGGGGCATGGCTCCGCCTACGCCGCGACGGGGCGTGAGCTCGGTGCCACCTGCCATGCGAGGAACACCATCAGCGCGCCGTAGATGATCACGATCAGGCCGATGATCAACACCAGCGGACCGAGGAAGTCGATCTGTGAGGTCGACACGAGGTGCGCGTAGTTGTCGTGCTGAGACGCCAGCATCGGCACCAGCTCGTCGCCGAAGTAGGTTCGCACCGCGGGGAGCGTTCTGATCGGCGCGCCGGCGTTGTTCGTGAAGGCAATTGTGCCCGGCACGTTGTTCCAGCCTGTAATGACAGGCGTCAGGTTCGTGATTGCCGCGGTGAGAGCGGGGAAGTTGGTCTCGAGCGCGGCGACGAGCTGGGCCGGCGTCACGTGTAGCGCCTTTTCAAGGAATGCGAACAGGCCCGGGATCTCGGCGCTCACCGAGGACAGTGGGATGGTCTGGAGCAGCGCCAGCGTGTGCGGGAAGTTCTTCTTCAGAGCGGCCGGTACGGCGGCCTGCGAGAGCCCGGTCTTGTGTGAGACGAACGCGACCAGCTGGGGTACCTCGGCGGAGGCGCCGCCCTGCGGCGTCATGATCGGGTTCTCTAGGGTTGGTATTGCGACCCTTGTCGATGGTCCTCGCGCCGGTGCCAAGCTCGCGGTGATCGGCGAGCGCGTACTCGGCGGCCTCGAGGGGCCGGGACTGCTCGACCACAACGTGACGCGCGATCTCGGTGCCCTGAGTGAGCGGGGAACGAGCGCACTGCGCCATTACGGACTTGCGGGCGAGGCGCTTGGCAGTGAGCTCAGCGTGCACCTCCAGGCATTCCGTGCTGCGCCCAAGCTGATCCTGGTCGGCGCGATCGACTACTCGGCGGCGGTCGCGACCCTCGCTGCACAGTCCGGTTACGAGGTTGTCATCGTCGACGCACGGGAGTCGTTCGCCCGCTCCGATCGCTTCTCGCGCTTCGCCACCGTGCAGGTCGGCTGGCCGGGTGAGGCGATCGACGAACGCGAGCTGGGGCGACGCGACGCGGTGATCGTCTTCAGTCACGACCCGAAGTTCGACGAGCCCGCGATCCTTGCGGCGCTGCGCAGCGAAGCCGGCTACATCGGTGCGCTTGGCAGCCGCCGCACCGCTACCGATCGGAACGCGCGGTTGGCGGCGGCCGGCGTTGACGAGGCAGCGCTGGCGCGCTTGCACTCGCCGTGCGGGCTCGACATCGGCGCGGCGACGCCCGAGGAGGTCGCGATCTCGATCATGGCCGAGGTGATCGCTACCAGATCGGGCCGTGCGGGGCAGCGGCTGGTCGTTGGGGAGGGCACGATCCGCCCGCGCTGAGGGCGTTGTCGTAGTGCCGGCGGCGGTCCGCGTCAGCCAGCCCACCGGCTTTAGAATGAATCCGGTGAATTTACGGTGCTATACTTTGTATAGTTATGAATCCAGATAAGAGTTTCGGAGTTTCACGATGAGCCCCTCGGGCGCAGAGTTCATCCGCCAGATCAAGACCCAGATCACCGAGACCGATCCGCAGGTCGTGCATGGCCTGATCGGTAACGGCGTCGCGATCGTCGACGTGCGCGAGACCGAGGAATATGCGACCGGGCATCTCCCGGGAGCCAAGCACGTTCCGCGCGGCTATCTCGAGTCGCGCATTGAGGGCATCGTGCCCGACCGCGCCCAGCGCGTGATCCTCTATTGCGCCTCCGGCAACCGCTCGGCGCTTGCGGCGCGCACGCTCAGCCAGGACCTCGGCTATGAACAAGTCGAGTCGATGACGGGCGGCATCACGCTGTGGAAGGACCGTGGCTACAAGGTCGAGGTGCCGGCGACGCTGAGTGCCGAGCAGCGCGAGCGTTATTCGCGCCACATCCTGATCCCCGAGATTGGCGAGCGCGGGCAGCGTGCGCTGCTCGAAGCCCGCGTGCTCTTGCTTGGTGCCGGTGGCCTCGGTTCGCCAACCGCGCTGTACCTCGCTGCGGCAGGCGTCGGAACGCTCGGCATCGTCGATGACGATGTCGTCGACCTCTCCAACCTGCAGCGTCAGGTGATCCACAACACGGAGCGAATCGGCACCTCGAAGGTCGACTCGGCGGCGGCCACGATCCATGCGCTCAACCCCGACGTCGAGGTCGTGCCATATAAGACACGCTTGGACGCCTCCAACATCATGGAGATCATCGACGGCTGGGATGTGATCGTCGATGGTGTCGACAACTTCCCCACGCGCTACCTGCTCAACGACGCGAGTGTGCGCTTGCAGATCCCGGTCGTCTCCGCCTCGATCCTCGGCTTCGACGGCCAGCTGTCGATCTTCAAGCCCTACGACGGTCCGTGCTACCGGTGCCTGTTCCCGGTTCCGCCGCCGGCCGAGCTCGCGCCGTCCTGCGGCGCCAACGGCGTGCTCGGGGTGCTTCCCGGCACAATGGGGCTACTCCAAGCGACCGAGGTCATCAAGCTGATCGTTGGCGCCGGCGACCCGGCGATCGGACGGCTGCTGCTCTACGACGCGCTTGCCGCGACGCTTACCGAAGTCAAGGTCCGTCGCGATCCGGCGTGCCCCGTGTGCTCGCGCGACCCCGAATCGATCACCGACGCCGAGATGGGAGTCTTTCCCGACTACGAAGCGTTCTGCGCCGCGGCCGGATAAGTTTCCTCACCAGTCATGCCGACAATCAAGATCCCGCCGGTTCTCCGTGCCTCGGTAGGTGGCGAGCGCGAGGTTGTCGCCGCTGGCGAAAACGTCGGCGAAGTGCTCCATAGCCTCGCGGCGGCGCATCCGGCTACTGCGACGCAGCTTTTCAGCGACGATGGCGAGCTAAACCGCTATGTGAATGTCTATGTCAACGACGAGGACGTACGCGTGCTCGACGGGCTCGACACGCTCATTGGCGAAGGCGATGTTCTGGTGATCCTCCCGGCGATGGCCGGTGGGGCAGCGCCCAGCCGCTATCGTTGGTAAAGCCATGAGCGCGCGTGAGCTCCAGAACCGCCCGTGCGGGGGGCGTTACGTCGACGTACTGCAGTCGATCGGCAACACCCCGATCGTCGAGCTCAAGCGGCTTTCGCCCAAGCCGGGCGTGCGGCTGTGGGCCAAGCTGGAATCGCGCAACCCGACCGGGTCGGTCAAGGACCGTGTCGCGCGCTCGATGATCGAGGACGCCGAGGAGAAGGGCGCGATTAGCGCGGGGCAGGTGATCCTCGAGCCCACCTCGGGCAATACGGGCATCTCGCTCGGGATGATCTGCAAGCTCAGGGGCTATCCACTCAAGGTCGTGATGCCCGACAACGTGACGCCGGAGCGTACCCAGCTCCTGCAAATGTGGGGCGCCGAGATCGTCTTCTCCGAAGGCGCCAAGGGCTCCAACGGAGCGGTCGAGCTCGCGCTCGAGCTCGCGGCGTCGGACTCGCGCTACTACATGCCCTACCAGTACGGCAACGAGGCCAATCCGCTAGCGCACTACAACGGCACCGCCGTCGAGATCCTCGAGGAGCTCGACCAGGTTGCGGCATTCGTCGCTGGGCTCGGCACCGGGGGGACGCTGATGGGCAATGCGCGACGACTGAAGGAGGCGCTCGGCGACAGCGTGAAGATCGTCGCCGCGGAGCCGATGCAGGGCGAACCAGTTCAGGGCCTTCGCTCACTCGACGACGGGTTCATCCCGCCGATCATCGACCTGTCGTTGCTCGATCGGAAGATCTTTGTCACCAACAGCGACGCGATCGTCTGGACACGAAAACTGCTCGACGAAGAAGGAATCTTCGCCGGCGTATCCTCGGGTGCGATCGCGCGCGTAGCGGCGCGAATCGCCGGCGAGCTCGACGAGGGCAACGTTGTCTTCATCGTCGCCGACGACGGCTGGCGCTACCTCTCCAGCGGCGTGTATACGCGCCCGCTCGAAGAGATCGAGAACCTCGAGAGCACGCTTTGGTGGTGACCTTCGCCGTGGCTCGCGCCACGTCCTCAGGCACTGCGCACGCGTCCAGCTGACGCGGATCGCGATGAGGATCGACCGCGCGTTATACGACGAGGTTGTGGCGCATGCCGTTGAGGAGGCGCCGAACGAGTGTTGCGGTCTGGTCGCGGCGAAGGACGGGATCGCCATGCGCGTCTATCGGGCGACCAACGTTTATGCGAGCCCATTGCGCTATGAGATCGATGGCCGAGAGATCAGCCGGATTCACGGGGAGATAGAGGACGCCGGCTGGGAGCTTGGCGCGATCTACCACTCGCACACGCGCAGTGCTCCATATCCGTCGCAGACCGATATCAACCTCGCCGTGATGCCCGGGTCTGGGGAGCAGCTATGGCCGGGCACGCTTTACGTGATCGTCGGCGTCGCCGGCGATGAGCCCGAGGTAAAGGCCTACCGCATCGAGAGCGCAGGCGTCGAGGAGGTCGCGCTCAGCGTGCAGTGATGGTCGAACCGCTCCTTTGCCCCAGCTGCGCTTCGTCGCACGGTGGCGATGAGCGGTTCTGCCCGCAATGCGGCATGCCGCTCGTGCCGGCCGGCGGTGAGGCGAGCCTCACCGAGCGCCAGGAACGGGCCCGCAAGATCGACCCGCGTTATACCGCGGGCGATCTCGTGTGGGTAGCCGGGGCGCGCAACCAGGCCGAGGCCGAGTTCATCGCGGGAATGCTGCTCGAAGAAGGCGTGCCGAGCCTGATCCGCCGTGCGGCAGGCTTCGACGTGCCCGACTACCTTGCCGGCGGCCCGCGCGAGATACTCGTCCCGGCCTCCGGCGCGCAAGCTGCACACGACACGCTGCTCGACGCGGAGCTCGTTGACGATTCCAGGCCGGCGAGCGTGACGCCGGCGCCAACGCGCTTGCTCGCCGGTTTGCTGCTCGCGGTCGCCGTCGTCGCGGTCGTGCTTTTCATGGCCACGCACATCTGGGACTGAGCTCCCGCGGTCAGAGACCGACTACTGCGCAGACGCGTGTCCGCTGCAGTCAGATCGACGACGTAGCCCGACGGCCGTACCCGAGCACCTGCCGGCCGGTCGCGTCCTCAGGCGTAGACGGGCTGGCCAGCACCGAGGGCGATCGCCTCGATCGCCTCGGCGGCGCGGTCGAACTCCTCGTCGGCGAGCACGGGCGTGCCCTCGAAGGGAAGCTCACGCTGAAGCTCGAGCCACGAGCGACAGCCGCCATATTCGTCCTTGACCTTGACCGTAACCGGGCGAGGAATACGGTAGGTGCGCAGCAGAAGGACGTGCAGCGGGTGGCGGCGCTTCCACTCCAAGCGCTTTTCAGCGTAGTCGGGTGTCCAAACGTAGAACGGCGAGAGAGCGTCAACAACGCGCGGATCGGTCACCGTGTACTGCGCCGCGACCTCGGCCCAGGCGCGGATGCGAACACGATCTGGCGGCATTAGCGCAACGCCTGGGCGTGCACTGTGCATCGTCGGCTCGCCGTCGGCCCAGACACCCTCCTCAAGCGCGCGGCGAAGCTCAGGGCGGTGAGACTCGCGCACGAGATCGCTGCGCTGATGATCGAACGTCGGATACAGGAAGAAGCGGTCGTGCTCGACGTCGAAATGCTTGTTGGGCTCGCGGATGCCGCCCTTGCGGAGCGTGACAAGCTGCTCGCCTTCGGCGAGCGCGCGGACGGTAACCGCCCATTCTTTGAACGCAATCGGCATAACAGCAGAGTGAGGGGAGAACCTTCGGTTCGCGTGGGAAAAAGAAAAATCCGCTCCCAGCGACTTGAGAAGGATACGCAATAGTTTGAAAATCTCCAAATAACGCTGCTATTTGGCACCTTTTACGGCGATGTGTTGGCCGAAAAATCGCCACATCGGCGCTCCCTCGCCGATCGGGACGCGAGCGCGCGGACTGAGGCTTAGCGGCGAAATTCGACGAGCTGGCCGCCGGGCGCCGGTGAGTGCGTATCGAGGTGCACTGTGACGCGAGCGCCTGCGTTTGGGTCGTTATCCAGCTCCAGGCGACCCGAAAGCAGCCGCATTTGGGCGGCGGCGATGGCGAGTCCCAGCCCGGCGCCGCGCGCGTTAACGCGAGACCCGGTTCGGAAAGGCCTCGTCGCTTCAGTGAGGAGCGACGCCGACAATCCAGGGCCGTGGTCGGTGATCACTATGGCGCGCGGCCCGATCAGGACCCGGACTGGCGGCGCACCGTGAACGATCGCGTTGTCGAGCACGGCGAACAGGACGGTGGCGAGCCGCCGCGAGTCTGTTTGGATCCAGAGCGGTGCCACGCCCTCGACCGTCTCGACAGTTGGGTAGTCGCCCAGAACTGCGCGCACGAGCGCGATCAAATCGATTCTGTTCTGCTCCGCGACTTCGACGCCGTTCTCAAGGCGCGAGAGCTCAAGAAGCTGGCGGGCTACGCGTTGGGCGCGTGGCGCCCGGCGCGAGGCACCGAGGCGCAACGAGGAGCCCTCGGTCGGCCAACCAGTGTCGGAGACCACCCTTAGCTCGACAATCCTCGGTTTGTCCGCCGCGCTAGGCACGGTCTTCGGCTGGCAGTTGATCGCGCTCGCCCAGAGGAGTACGCGGCATGGCACGCGCCAGAGCGTCGCGACATATGGCTGCGCCCCGCTTCATGGCGCGACGCTATAGCGGCCCACCGCCGCTGTCATCGTGGTAGCTACCACGATCTTTTCTCCATATCCACGCTAGTTGCGGGCAACGATTGAACACAACTGCCTATGATCGGCCGGGCTATGCACGAAACGGTCCATCTGCTTGAGCGTGAGACCGAGCTCGCGGCCATCGACGAGCTGATCGACGCCGACGGCGGACCGCGCGGGGTCCTGCTGCTGGAGGGGAACGCGGGCCTCGGCAAGACGCGTTTGGCGAGTCTCGCTGCCGAACGCTGCGCGGCGCTCGGTCTGTGCACGCTGTGGGCTGGCGGCGGCGCGCTCGAGCAAGATCTCGCGTGGGGCGTCGTGCGCGGTCTGTTTGGCGCCCAGCTTGCTGATCGCGGCCGCCGCGGAACGCTGTTGGAGGGCGCAGCAGCAAGTGCCGCGCCGCTGTTCGGGGCCGGCGAGCCGCCGTCGGGGCCGGCCGCGACAGCGACGATTCTCCACGGCCTCTACTGGTTGGCGTCGGACATCGCGGCGGAGTGCCCGTTAGTGGTCATCGTCGACGACGTGCATTGGGCCGACGGGCCCTCGGCACACTGGCTGTCCTACCTCGCGCTCCGCGTCGCGGACCTCCCGGTGGCGCTGCTGTTGACCGCCCGGCCGCAACCGCGTTCGCCCTACTGGCAAGCAATCACCACGGCGCCGGCGACACGTCTGTTGACGCTTGCGCCGCTATCGCGGGCAGGCACTGGCGCGCTGGTAGCGGAGGAGCTCGACGGCGAGCACTCAGAACTCGCCGACGCCTGTCATGCGGCCACGGGAGGCAACCCATTTCTGCTCGCTGAGTTGTTGCACAGCACGCCGGCGCCCGACGCGGAGCAGCTGAGCCCTGAGCGAGTTCGCGCTTTGCGGCCGGAGTCGATTCGCCGCTCAGTGCTGTTGCGTCTGTCGGAGCTCGGTGACTCCGCCAGTGCGCTCTGTTTTGCTGTTGCAGTGCTCGGCCAGCGAGCGACGCTTGCGCTCGCTGGCGAGCTGGCGTTGCTGGCGCCGGTTGACGCCGCTCGCATCGCGGACGAGCTCATCCTCGCCGATGTGATCCGCGTCGGCACGCTGCTCGAGTTCGTCCACCCGCTGGTGCGGGCGGTGGTCGAGCGCGAGATGGCGGACGCGCAACGGCGCGACTGGCATCGGCGCGCCGCGAGGCTGCTCGCGCAGCTCGGCCTGCCGCCGAGCGAGCTCGCACCGCACCTGCTTGCCACCGAACCCACGGGCGATGAGGAGGTGGTGCTAACTCTGCGCGCCGCGGCCGCCGAGGCGCTCGCGTTCGGCGCTCCCGGGAGCGCGTCGGCGTGCCTGGCGCGTGCGCTGCTCGAGCCCCCACCAGAGCCGGTCAGGGTCGATTTGCTGCTGGAGCTTGGTCAGGCCGAGGGCGTGCTCGCCGATCCAGCCGGGGTTTCACACCTGCGCGAGGCGCTCGGAGCCTGCAGCGATCCGGTCAAACGCGCGGTCATCACGCTTGCGCTGGTGCGCCAGCTGCTCTTCCAGGGAGCCATTGGCGAGGCTGGGTCGCTGTGCGACCAAGCGGTGCGCGATCTACCCGAGAGCGAGCGCGAGCTGCGGCTCGAACTGCTGGCCCATGCGCGCGTCGCTGCCGGCCAGAATTTGCTGACCCCGGCGGAAGACCCGCCGGGGATCGACCCCTATCAATTGGCCGGGGCGACAAGGGGCGAGCGCATGCTGCTGGCGGCGTGCGGCAACGCCGTCCGTAGCGGAGCGCGGACGCTGGCGGAGCGCTGCGAGCTCTGCGTGCGGGCACTCGGCGAGACGGAAATGCTCGATGACCTGACATCCGAGGCGCCGCAGTTTTGGACGGCGACCATGACCTTGGCCGCCGGGGAGCGATACGCCGATGTGGAGCGCCACGTCGCAGCTGCCGTGGCCGACAGCCGTCGGCGCGGCTCGCCGCGGGGTTACTGCCTGGCGATGTGCTTCGGCAGCCTGTTGCGATACCGACTCGGCGATCTTGCCGCGGCCGGCGAGAATGCCGTGCGCGCGTTGGAAATCTCCGACGGAGATCCGCTCGTCAGCACCTATGCGCTCGGCTTCTTGCTCGAGGCGCTGATCGATCAGGGCGCGATCGACGCGGCCCGCGAGGCAGTCGCTCGCGTGGACTTCGACGTGCTCCCAGCGATGGCGCCGGTCGCCCGCTTGCGCGCCGTTCGCGGGCGCCTACGGCGCGTCGAAGGCGACATCCCAGGTGCCGTCGAGGATCTGCTGATCGGTGCCGAGCTGCTCAGTCATGCCGGTTCGGGGTTCATGCCCTGGCGCGCCGACGCGGCTCTTGCTCTACTCGCAGCCGGCGAGCGTGACCGCGCCCGGGAGCTCGCACGGGAGGAGGTCAGCCTCGGCGAGCGCGACAGCTCGCGCTGGGTTCAGGCCCGCGCACTGCACGCGCTGGCACTCGTCGAGGACGCGCTCGAGCCGCTCGAGCGCGCCGAGCTGCTGACCCGCGACTGGCCTACCCGCCTCGAGCGTGCTCGCGTGCTCGTCGAGCTCGGCGCTGGCCTGCGGCGCCGGCACCGGACCGGCGAGGCGATCGGCCACCTGCGGGAGGGACTCGACCTTGCCGATCGTTGCGGCGCTACAACGATCGCGACGCGGGCTCGCGACGAGCTTCGTGTGGCGGGCGCCCGACCACGGCGGGCGCAGATCAGCGGCCGACACGCGCTCACGCCCAGCGAGCATCGCGTCTGCACAATGGCAAGCGACGGGATGACCAACCGCGACATTGCCCAAGCTCTGTTCGTCAGCCTGCGCACGGTGGAAACGCACCTGACACACAGCTACATGAAGCTCGCAATCCAACGACGCGAGCAGCTCCGCGTGGCGCTGTGCGAGTGAGGTCGGCTCGCGGCGAGTTAAGCCGCTAGCGCGTGCGCCTCGGCATGCTCGGTGTCGGCGAGATGCTGGTGTGAGGGGCAGTAGCCGTTGCGCGCCAGCGGCGTGCGCTGGCAAGCGGTGCCCTTGCGCGTCATCGCGCGACACTGCACCGGGTTGCCGTCGGCGTCGCAGCCGGCGGGGGGCAGCGCGGCAAGAAACTCATCGGCGAGCGTCATGTAGCGGGTGATCACCGAGTAGACCTGCTCCTGACGGCCCACGGGGAAGTACGTCCGGACATCACAGAACAGGGTGCGCGCCGGCCTGGCGAAGTACTGGCGATCGCTTGCCAGCCGCTTGACCGCAGACTCGCAGGCATGAAGCACGTACATGTGGTCTTCGTGTAGGTGCCTGCCACCGTTGCGGCGCTCTACATATGGAGCAAGCTCTCGGTAAATGCCGCGACTGAACTGGTACATGACACACCCTTTCCGTTCGCTGATCGTGTGGCAACACACACGTGCTCCGCTCCTGGCGAGAGTGTGCCCCCGACGTGTGAAGGCAAGCCTGCGGTCGTGTTACGCGTGGCTTAAGCCGCTGCGCGGCGCGGGCCGTCGCGCGTTCGGCCTAATCCCAGCGTTCGAGTCGCGCGGTGCCATCCGGGTCGAGGATCGTGTGCATCGCGTCGAGAGCGTGGTCGAGCTCCGGGTAATCCTCGCGAAAGTGCGCGCCGCGCGTCTCGGTGCGCATTAGGGCACACGTCGCAATCAGGCGCGCAAGCCGGTTTGGGTCGCCCAGAAGTCGCTCGAGTCCGGCGCGCGTGCGGCGCATACCAGCGAGCTCCCAGAGCGCGGCCTTGCTCTGGGCGCTGACCTCGGCGTCGTGCGGTTTTGCGAGCTTCGGCTTGGTCGCTGGCGAGAGCGCCGGCTCGCTCAGGGCCGCGCGGGCGGCACGCGCGCCGAAGACGAAGCACTCGCTCAGCGAGTTTGATGCGAGGCGGTTGGCGCCGTGCAGCCCTGTGCACGCCGACTCACCGACTGCGTAGAGGCCAGGGAGCGTCGAGCGGCCATCGAGGTCGGTTGCGATTCCGCCCATCATGTAGTGCGCGGCCGGCGCCACCGGCACGAGCTGGCTGGTCACGTCCAACCCGGCCTCGGCAAGAGCGTCGACGACGTTGGGGAAGCGCGCCGGGTCGACGCCGCGCATGTCGAGCCAGACGCTGCTCGCCCCGGTTTGCGCGAGACGCTGATCGATTGCGCGGCTGACCTCGTCGCGCGGTGCGAGCTCGTCGACGAACCGTTCGCCGTTGCTGTCGAGCAGCAGCGCACCCTCGCCGCGGATCGCCTCGGTGATCAGGAACCCCTCGCGGCCGCGGACACCGATAACCGCCGTCGGGTGAAACTGGAGGAACTCGAGATCGGCCAGCTCGGCTCCGGCGGTGTGGGCGAGCAGGAGCCCGCTCCCGAGCGAACCGGGCGGGTTCGTCGTTCTCGACCACAGGGCCGCGGCGCCACCCGAGCAGATCACGACGGCTCGCGCCTGGATGGCTCGCCTGTCCTCGCAGCTCACGCCGACGCAGCGTGGGCCGTCCATCAGCAGCGCACTCGCCCGAGCGTGCTCGAGAACTTCGATTAGTGGCTCTTCGGCGACGATCGCCGAGAGCTCGCGAACCACGCGCCGACCGGTCGCGCTACCCCCGGCGTGGACGATCCGGCGAACGGAGTGGCCGCCTTCGAGCCCGAGCGCAAGCTGACCGTGACGGTCGGCGTCGAAGCTCACGCCGAGCCGTTCGAGGTCGTGAACACGGCCTGGAGCCTCTTCGCAGAGCACCGCTGCAGCGGATCTGCGCACGAGCCCGCGACCGGCGAGCTCGGTGTCGCGGAAGTGGATCCTGGGACTGTCCTCGGCCGCAAGCGCTGCGGCCAGGCCGCCCTGCGCCCAATAGCTCGCGGTCTGGGCGAGTGAGGATGCAGCGATAAGAGCCACATGTGCCCCCTGGCGGGCGGCGTCGATTGCCACGTAGAGACCCGCCGCCCCGGCTCCGACCGCCACCAGGTCGGCCTCGATCGGAGAGGAGCCTGCCATCGGCATGTACCGTACCTCGATGCGGCCCGCGGTCTTCATCAGCCATCCCGCGTCGCTGGGGCACGCGACCGGCTCCCACCCCGAACGCGCCGCGCGGATCACCGCGATCGAAGAGCACCTAGAGAGCCTCGGCTGGCTCGGCTTCGAACGCCGCGAGGCGCCGCGAGTCGAACGTGAGCTGCTCGAGCTGGTCCATCTTCGCGAGTATGTGCTGGGGGTCGAGGCCTACTGTGCGGGCGGCGGCGGCGCGCTGGACGCCGACACGATCGTCGGGCCGGACTCCTGGGAGGCCGCGCTGCGCTCCGCCGGCGGAGCCGTCGCGCTGGTCGACGCGCTGATCGGTGGCGGCGCTCAGACCGGCTTTGCTGCCGGTCGTCCGCCTGGTCACCACGCCGAGGCAGGGCGGGCGATGGGGTTCTGCCTCTTCAACAACATCGCGCTTGCGGCGACCCACGCTCTGCGCAGGCACGAGCTCGAGCGAATCCTGATCCTCGACTGGGACGTCCATCATGGCAACGGCACGAACGACCTCTTTCATCAGAGTGCCGAGGTCCTCTACATCTCGATACACCAGGCCGGCCTGTTCCCAGGCACAGGGCCGCCAAGCGACCGTGGCAGCGGAGCGGGCACGGGGTTTACGCTAAACCTGCCCGTGCCCCCCGGCTCTGGCGATGAGGTTTTCTGTGCGCTGGTGCAAGAGCGTGTGCTACCGCTCGCACTACGCTACGAGCCTCAGCTCGTGCTGATTTCGGCGGGGTATGACGCCCATGCCGAGGATCCGCTTGCGGACTGCCAGATGAGCGAGCTCGGCTACGCGACGATGACCGCGTCGCTGCGACAGCTGTCCGATGAGCTCAACGCTCCGCTGGGGGCGGTGCTCGAAGGCGGCTACGCGCTCAACGCGCTCGCGCGCTCGGTCGCCGCAACGCTTGTCGAGTTGTCCGTGCCCGCCAGCTGACCGCTAGCGGGGCAGCTTGATGTTGGTTGCGCCGGTGGCGCTCGTGGCGGCCGTCGCGCCCGTCGTGGCGCTCGCTCCCGTGACGGCGGTCGCGCCACTCGCGCCACTCGCGGCGGTCGCTCCGGTGGCGGCGCTCGCGCCAGTCGCGGCGCTCGCGCCGGTGGCGGCGCTCGCGCCGGTGGCGCCCGCTGTGTGGGCGCCGGCGGCCGTCCCAGTGGTGGCGCTGGAGCCGCCGAACTGGCCGGCAATGGCGAACCCCGCGACGAGCAGGGCGCATATCGTGACGACCCCGACCAGCGCGCTGGCCATTCGCCAGCGTGGGGCTGGGGCGATGCGCGTGCGCGCCGCGGACCCGCACGCCAGACACCAGCTCTGGGAGCCGACGAGGGCGGCGCCGCACACCGAACAGCGGGCGCTGGCGTGCGCCGGCTCTTGACTCACCGCTCGGCGGCCTCGTTACCGGATGGCCGCAGGGTGCCAGGCACTCCTCCGCCCGTTGCGTGCTGGTTGGTGCCGCTCGCGTGGGTGGCGCGCGTGGGGACGCCGCAACCGGGACAGAACCTGGCCTCGCTGCCGTAGATCGTCGAGCAGTGCACGCAGGCGCTGATACCGGGCTCACGCAGTACACGCACCTCCTCGCGTTCATCGAGCGCTTGGCCGAGCTTCTGACACTCGCCATCGAGCGCGTCGAGTGCGGCGAGCTTTTCGCTCAGCAGCTCCGGACGCGGCTGGCCCTGATGGTGCGCTTCGTAGACAAAGCCGCCGAGATCGCGGATTGCGAGCTCGCGGGCGCGGCGTAGGAACCTCAGACGACGGCGCAGCGGCACCCGCTCGAGGAAGCTCGTCGCTCGTCCGTTGCTGTCAGGCTTGGATTTCCGGTCGTCCTCGGGCTTGGATTTCCGGTCGTCCTCGGGCTTCGCCGCCGGCGGCGTCGAGTGGTCGTAAGGAATCTCGCGACTGGTGGGCGTGACTGCGCCTGCCGGCACGTGGCCGGTTGTGGCCACCTCCCCGTTGGCCGCCGCGGAGCGCGGCGGAGTCGGTCTAGGCATTGCCATGACATTCATGCTAGCCGCCCAGCTGGACTGCGGAGGCCAGTGAGCGCCACGCGGCCGCGACTCGCTGCGCCATCAGATCGCTCGAGAATTCGCCGGCGCGCGCGCGGCCCTCGATTCGCGGATCGACTGCTGCGAGTGGTCCGGCCAGCACGCTCGCCCACAGCGCACGGTCATAGGGCGCGCAGAGCGTGCCGGCGACGCCTTCTAGCGCTGCCGCATGAACGCCGACCGGCGTCGCCAGCACCGGCACGTCGCAGGCGAGCGCCTCGAGCACGGCGAGTCCGTAGCCCTCCGCTTCGGAGGTCACGATCACGGCATTAGCGGCGTTGATTGCGAGCGTGACGTGGTCCGGCGCCATCGCGCCCAGCGTAAGCAGCTGAACGCTTCCGGCCAGCTCACGAGCGCGGTCGAAGCGCTTGGCCAGGCGCTTCGGGTCGGCCGGGAAGAGAAGGTAGGGACCGACCGGATCGAGCCCGAGCGCGAGACGCGCGGCCTCGCGCGGGATCGGCCGGAAGCGCTCGAGCGCGACGCCGCACGGCAGTACCGACACCGGACCGACCCGAGCCGGGAGCTCGGCGGCAAGCGATTCGGAGACGGTTGCGACGAGATCCATGCGCGGCAGCGCCGCGAGCGTCAGGCGGCGTGTACGGGGGTGGCGCAGGTCGGTTCCGTGGAGCGTCAGCGCGTGCAACGGGCCGCGCAGAGCTAGTGCCGGCCAGGCCGAGAGGCCGAAGTGGGCGTGGACAACGTCGAAGGCCGCGCTGTCGTAGCGCGAGCGCAAGCGCAACGCGGCGAGCGGATAGGAGGTCGGGCCCGGTTCGAACTCGAACAGCTCCACCTCGACGTCGGTGATCCGCGCGAGCGCCGCGACCTGGTCGCGAACGAAGCTGCCGCGCCCCGGATTGGCTCGCGTCGGCGCCATGTTCGAGACCACGAGGGCGCGCACGATCAGCGAGGCCGGCTGCAGGCTGGGACGGTCACGACGCCACGATACTCTGCTCGCCCGCAGGCTCATCTGGGATCATGGCCCCGGTGACAAAGTCGGGGCCCCCTCCTCGCGAGCGCCCGATCGCCGTGTTCGACTCCGGCGTGGGCGGTCTGACGGTCCTCCAGGAGCTGCTGGTGGAGCTTCCGCACGAGGATTTTCTCTATCTAGGCGACACTGCGCGGTTTCCCTACGGCGAGCGCAGCGCCAGCGAGCTCGAGCGCTTTGCGCTGGAGATCAGCGAGCTCTTGCTGGCGCGTCGAGCGAAGCTACTTGTCGTCGCCTGCAACGCCGCGAGCTCGGCTGCGCTTGACCGTCTGCGCGAGCGCATGCTCTCGACGACGCTCGGCGTCGAGGTGGTTGGCGTGATCGAGCCGGAGTCGCGGATCGCAGCCGAGCGCAGCAACAACCGAAGGATCGGGCTGCTGGCGACGACGGCGACGGTCACCAGCGGCGCCTATGAGCGCGCGGTGGCGAGGTTCGCGCCCGACGTCACGCTCGTCAGCGTCGCCTGCCCGGATCTGGCTCCGATCATCCAGCAGGGCTTTCCACCCAACCACCATGTCGTCGAGACCGTTCGCCGCTACTGCGCGCCGCTGCGCGAAGCCGGCGTGGACACCGTGATCCTCGGCTGCACGCATTACCCTCTGCTCGCGCCGATGCTCCAGCGGATACTCGGTCCGCAGGTCAGCCTGATCAGCTCAGGCCGCTCGCTTGCGGCGTCTGTCGCGCGCTCGCTCACGCTGGGCGAGCTGGCGAACCCAAGCGAGGATGAGGGTGCCTACCGGTTTTTGTGCACCGGCGACGTCGACGCCTTTCGCGAGGTTGGCTCACGCTTCCTGCAGATGCCGATCGAGGAGATCGAGCACGTCGAGCTCCCTTCCGCGGTGGCGGTGTGAACGCCCAAGCCGGCGAGCGCAGCTACGGTCGAGCTGCCAACGAGTTGCGCCCGACGACGATCGAGGTCGACTTCGTGGCACCGGCCACCGGCTCGGCGCTGATCGCCGTCGGTCAGACGAAGGTGATCTGCACCGCGTCGGTGGAGCTCGGCGTGCCGCGCTGGCTCGCCGGCAGCGGCCGCGGCTGGCTCACCGCGGAGTACGGGATGCTGCCCGCCTCGACCGGACAGCGCAAGGCGCGCGATGCGACGCGCGGCCGGCTCGACGGGCGGACGGTTGAGATCCAGCGTCTGATCGGGCGCTCGCTGCGGGCGGTTGTCGACTTCGAGGCGCTCGGCGAGCGCACTGTCTACCTCGATTGCGATGTCCTCCAGGCTGACGGCGGTACGCGTTGCGCCTCGATCACGGGCGCCTATGTGGCCTTCGCGCGCGCTGCGGCGCGGCTCCTCACCGCCGGCGAGCTCGAGCGAACGCCTCTGAGTGGGGCGGTTGCGGCCGTGTCCTGCGGCATGGTGGACGGGGTGGCGCTGCTCGACCTCGACTACGGCGAAGACTCGACGGCGGAGGTGGATGCCAACGTCGTGATGACAGCTGACGGCGGGCTCGTCGAGGTCCAGGCGACCGCCGAGCGCACACCGCTGTCGCGTACGCATCTCGATGAGCTGCTGCAAATTGCGGCGGGTGGCATCGCGGTGCTGCGCGAGGAGCAGCTCGCGGCGATCGATCGGTAGCGCGGCGTGGCACTGACCCTCGCGACGCGTAACCCGCACAAGCTGCGGGAGTTCGCGCGCCTGCTCAGCGTCACCGAGCTCGAGCCGCTGGCAGAGGAGATCGAGCTACCGCCGGAAACCGGCGCGACGTTTGCCGAGAATGCGTTTGGGAAGGCGCGCGCCGCGGCAGCGGCAAGCGGTCGCCCGGCGATCGCCGACGACTCGGGCATCGCTGCGGAGGCCCTCGGCGGTGGACCCGGCGTGCGCTCGGCGCGCTATGCGGGGGAGAGCGCCAGCGACGCGGAGAACCTGGCGTTGCTGATCGAGCAGGTGCCGGTGGGCAGCCCGCTGACCTACATCTGCGCGCTCGTCTACGTCGATCCGCGCTCGGGCGAGGAGCGCGTTTTCGAAGGCCGCTGCGAAGGGGTGATGGCGGCGGCACCGCGTGGCAGTGGTGGCTTTGGTTATGACCCGGTGTTCTTGCCCCGCGAGGAGGCGAGCGGCCGCACGATGGCCGAGCTCTCAGACAGCGAGAAAGACGCGATCAGCCACCGCGGGCGTGCCCTGCGGGCGTTCGAGGAGTGGTTCTCAGAGCGTGCGTGATGGTCGCTGAACATGCCAAGGGCCATGCTGCGGCGCTCTCGGTCGCCTCGAATGCCACGCTGATCGCACTCAAGGTGGTCGCGGGAATCGTGACCGGATCGGTCGCGATCCTGACCGAGGCGGTTCACTCCTCGATCGACTTGCTGGCCTCGATCGTCGCGTTCATCTCCGTGCGCAAAGCCGACGAACCAGCCGACGCGGGGCACCGCTACGGCCACGAGAAGATGGAGAACCTGGCCGCGGCGATCGAAGGCGCCCTGATCATCTTCGGTGCCGCAATCATCATCTATGAGGCCATCGCGCGGCTGATCCATCCCGCGCATGTGCACACGATCGGCGTCGGCATCGCCGTGATCGCCACCTCAGCCATCGTCAATGTGATCGTCTCGCGGGTCATTGCCCGCCGCGCTCGCGAGACCAGCTCAGTCGCGCTCGCAGGCGACGCGACGCACCTCAGCGCCGACGCGGCCTCGTCGATCGCCGTGCTCGCCGGGCTCGTGCTGATCGCGCTTACGCACGACTACTGGATCGATCCCGTTGTCGCGCTGGTCGTCGCCGGCTGGATCGTCTTCGCCGGGGTCCGGTTGCTCTGGCGCTCTTCGCGCGTCCTGGTCGACGAGTCGCTGCCCGAGACCGACCTCGAAGCGATACGCGCGGCCATCCGTGAGGTCGGCGAGCCGCGCGGGATGGTTGGCTTCCACAAGCTCCGTACGCGCGGCGCCGGAGCGCGGCGCTACGTCGATGTACACGTCCAGTTCGCCGCCGGGACGACGCTTGAGGCGGCGCACCGAGCGGCGCACCTGATGACGGACGAGATCTCCTCGCGCCTGGATGGTGTCGACGTACTGGTCCACACCGAGCCCGCCGGCCGGGTGCAGCCCGAGGGCGCCGCCGAGAGCGCTTTGTCGTGAAGAGCGGCGCGTTGCTGCGTGCTGACCGCTCAGAAAAGATTGATCGCTGCCGAGATCCCGACGGCGATTGTCACGGCCGCATAGCCGCGGTAGTGTGAGAGGACGAGCAGCGTGGCGGTCACTAGACAGACGAAGACAGTGAGCAGCCAGGCGATGCGTGAGAGTGCCATGCGCGTATCTTTGCGCGACGTGGCTCTCAGTGTGGCTAGCTCCTTCGCCGACAGGCTCGCCGCGCGTGTGGCCGAACGCGAGTCGCAGATCGTTCTCGGGCTCGATCCCGACCCGCAGCGCTTGTGGGCGCCCGCCGTCGAAGTGCCCTCCGGCGAGCGCAGCCCGGCCGCGCGCACGGCGCAGGCGGTGCTCGCGCACTGCCGCGCGGTGATCGCCGCCGCCGGCCCGGCGTGTGTCGCGGTCAAGCCGCAGCTGGCCTGCTTCGAGCGGCTTGGCGCACCCGGTATCGCCGCGCTCGTCGAGGTCATCGCCGCGGCGCGCGAGGCGGGGCTGATCGTGATCGCCGACGGCAAGCGCGGCGACGTGCCGGTGAGCGCCGCGGCCTACGCGCAGGCGCTCGCGGGCGTGACGGAGAGCCCGGCCGGTGAGATCGCCGGCCTCGGCGTCGATGGCTTCACCGCCAACCCGCTGCTCGGGATCGATTCGCTCGAACCGCTGATCGCCACCGGCGCTGGCGTGTTCGTACTGGTGCGAACCTCCAACCCCGGCGCCGCTGACCTCCAGGACCTCGAGCTCGCTGGCGGCGGCGCGCTGTGGGAGCAGATAGCTCGGATCGTCGCGGAGCTCGGTACGCCGCGGTCGTGCGGGCTCGCGGACGTCGGCGCGGTGTTCGGCGCGACGGTCCCGGCACACCTGGAGCGGGCGCGCGAGCTGATGCCGCACGCGATCTTCCTCCTGCCGGGCGTCGGGGCGCAGGGGGGGCGCGTCGAGGAGCTCGCGCCGGCATTCGCCGCGGGGCGCGCGAGTGCTCTGGTGAGCGCCTCGCGCAGCATCGTCGAAGCGGGGGAGAGGCGGGGCGGCGAGGACGTGGAGGCAGCCGCGCGTGCCGAAGCCGAGCGTCTGCGCGAGCTCGCGTGGTCGCTTCGCTGAGTGGCGCTGGGCCCGGCGCTGCCGCGACTGAACGTGGCGGCGTCCGCTAGCCTCGCGCGGATGCACGTGGCTCGCCCGGTGGTCTCGCGCGTGGGAAGAGCTCTCTGTCTGTGTCTGGTCGGCCTCGGCACACTCGCCGGCGCGTCGGTGCAGGCGAGCGCGGCGGTCGCGCCGCCCTCGGGACTGTCGGCGCGCGAGGCGCTGCTGATCGATACCGACACCGGCACGACGCTCTTCTCCCGTCGCGCCAACGCTCGCGTACCGATCGCCAGCACGACCAAGCTGATGACCGCCTATGTGACGCTCGAATACGAGAGCCTCAAGCATGTCTTCGTCGACCGGCCCTACACGCCGACGCCCGATGAATCGCTCGCCGGCTTGACCCCCGGAGCTCGCTACACCGTCGCCGAGTTGCTGCGCGCGATGCTCATCCCCAGCGGCGGCGATGCCGCGAACACGCTCGCGCTCGGGGTCGGCGGCGGGTCAATGAGCCATTTCATCGACCTGATGAACACCACGGCCAAGCAGCTGGGACTGACCGATACGCACTACACGACGGCGGTCGGGTTGGACACGCCGGGGAACTACTCGACCGCCGCCAACCTTGCGACGCTCGCGCAGTACCTGCTGCGCAACGCGTTTTTTGCCAAGGTCGTCGATGAGCCGAGCTGGGTGTTGAGCGATGGACTCGTGCTGAAGAACACCGACGATCTCATCGGCGCCTACCCCTTCGTCGTAGGCGTCAAGACGGGCCACACACAAGACGCCGGCTACTGTCTCGTCGGCGCGGCGAGCTCGCACGGCGTCCACTTGGTGAGCGTGGTACTGGGGGACCCGAGCATCGCTAGCCGCGATGCCGACACGCTGACGTTGCTGCGCTACGGCCTGCGGCTCTACCACGACGTGCCGATCGCCGTAGCTGGACGCACCTACCTGACGGTTGGCGTCAAGGGCTCGAGCGAGCGGATGGCGATTGTCGCTTCGCGGAGCGCAAATCTGATCGTGAGCCGTGCGGTGGCGCTACACGTCAGCGTTGACGGGGTCCCGACTCAGCTTCACGGGCCGATCGCCGCCGGCGGCGAGGTTGGCGTGATCGACGTGACCGAAAACGGCAAGCCGGCCGTGTCGGTGCCGCTCGTCACCGCACTCGCGGTCGCGGCCCCGGCGACCTCGGCCACCGCGCTATACGCCTATGGCGCGGTGATACTCGGGTTGATCATCCTCGGGGGGTGTAGCCTGCGCTTGATGCGCACGCGTGCCAAGCGACGCGCCCGGCAGACGGGGAGGAGGAGCGCAGCCGGATGATCATCACGGTGACGCTCAATGCGGCAATGGACAAGTCGCTGTCGGTTCCAAGCCTGCGACTCGGGCGTCGCCACCGCACGGTCGAGCGTCGCACGCTCGCTGGCGGCAAGGGCGTCAACATCGCGCGCATGCTCAAGACGCTCGGTCAGCCGGTGATTGCGACCGGCCTGGCTGGCGGGCAGACCGGCATGCAGATCGTCGAGCAGCTCACGGAGGCGTCGATCCTCACCGACTTCGTGCGGATTCGCGAGGAGTCGCGAACGAACACGGCGCTGCTCGATCCGACGACCGGCGAGGAGACGGAGATCAACGAGCAGGGCCCGTCGGTCGATCCTGCCGAGCTCGAGTTGTTTCGCGAGAAGCTTTTCTATCTCGCCCGCGGTGCGGCGATCGTCGTGTTCGCCGGCTCGCTGCCCGCGAACGTCCAGGCCGACTATTACGCGACGCTGGTGCGCGAGCTGAACAAGCTCGGCGTGACGACGGTGGTCGACACCGACGGTGAGGCGCTGCGCCTGGCGGTCCGGGCCGAGCCCCATGTCGTTTCGCCAAACGCGCTCGAGGCCGAAGAGCTGGTCGGCCACGAGTTCAACGATGACGACGATCGCGCCAACGCGGTGCGGGAAATCGCCGCCCTCGGCCCGCGTGAAGCGGTGATGACGACGCCGGACGGCTGCTGGGGGCGAATCCTCGTCGATGGCGCGCCGGCGCTGTATCGCGCGACGATCGCACCGCGCGAACCGGTTGCGGCCGTCGGCTCGGGCGACGCCTTCCTCGCGGGCTATGTCGCCGCTCGCTACTGCGGCAGCGCTGCGCCGGAGTGCCTGCGCTTTGGTGTTGCGTGCGGCGCCGAGTCCACCGGTCGGCTCGGTGCCGGCCTGATCGACGCACGCGCGGTCGATCGCCTGCTCGCTGAAGTGCAGGTAAGCGAGGTCGCACTGCCGGCCAAAGTCGGCTGAGCCCGCGGGCGGGGGCAATTGCCGCCTAACGCCGTCCTATCGCCCTCGCCGGTGCGGACCGTTGGTATGCTCGGAGGACGTGGCTGCGGGCCGCGCCAGAGCACGTACCTGCTGCCATCCTCCATCCGCCCCGAGACCTAGGATCTTCAAATGGAAGTAGAGATCGGCCGTGGCAAGAAGGCGCGGCGCGCTTACGGGTTCGACGACATCGCAATCGTCCCCTCGCGGCGTACCCGCGACCCTGACGACATCGACATCACCTGGAAGCTCGGTGACTATCGCTTCGAGCTGCCGCTGCTTGCGAGCGCAATGGATGGAGTTACCTCGCCAAGCACCGCCGGCGTGGTCGGCCGACTTGGCGGCCTTGCCGTACTCAACCTCGAGGGAATCTTCACGCGCTATGAAGATGCCGAGGAGCAGCTAGATCGGATCGCCTCCCTGCCGAGCGACATCGCGACGCGAGAGATGCAGGTGATCTATCAGGAGCCGGTCAAAGAAGAGCTGATCGCACAGCGGATCAAGGAGATCAAGGCCGAGGGCGTCGTCTGTGCCGCGTCGCTAACGCCGCAGCGCGTCCTGCGCTATTACGAGCTTGCGCTAGATGCCGGCCTCGACATTCTCGTGATTCAAGGAACGGTCGTCTCGGGCGAGCACGTCTCGAGCACGAGCGAGCCGCTGAACCTCAAAGAGTTCATTCCGCAGCTCGATATTCCCGTCGTTGTCGGTGGCTGTGCCTCCTACCACACTGGTCTGCACCTGATGCGCACGGGCGCCGCGGCCGTCCTCGTTGGCGTAGGTCCCGGCGCCGCCTGCACGACGCGTGGCGTGCTCGGCATCGGTGTGCCGCAGGCGACGGCGATCGCTGATGTCGCCGATGCCCGCTCGACACACATGCTCGAGACCGGGGAGCTCGTGAAGGTCATCGCCGATGGAGGAATGCGCAACGGCGGCGACGTCGCAAAGGCGATCGCCTGCGGTGCCGATGCGGTGATGATCGGCAGCCCGCTCGCCCGTGCCTACGAGGCACCGGGGCGTGGCTACCACTGGGGGATGGCGACCTTCCACCCAACGCTGCCGCGCGGCGCGCGCGTCGCGACGCGCCAGAACGCGACGCTCGAGGAAATCCTCATCGGACCCGCGAACGAGAATGACGGCACGCTCAACCTCTTCGGCGGACTGCGCACATCGATGGCGACCTGCGGCTACGAGGACATCGCCGAGTTCAACCGCGCCGAGCTGATGGTCGCGCCGTCGTTGCAGACCGAAGGCAAGCAACTCCAGCGCACCCAGGGCGTCGGCATGGGCTCCAACGGCAGGGCAGCGGCCCTCGTCAATGACTGATCGACCGCGCCGGTGAGCGACACGCTCGCCGCGACGCGATCGCCGGCGAACGCGTCCGCGCCCGCGGCGAGGACCAATGAGGTGCTGGTCGTCGACTTCGGCGGTCAGTACTCGCAGCTGATCGCTCGGCGTGTCCGGGAGTGCGGCGTCTTCTCCGAACTCCTGACGGCCGACGTCAGCGCGGAAGAGATCGCGCGGCGCGCGCCAGCCGGCCTCATCCTCTCCGGCGGGCCGGCCTCGGTGTATGCGCCGGGGGCGCCGGAACTCGACCGCGCACTGCTCGATCTGGGCATCCCGGTTCTCGGCATCTGTTACGGGATGCAGCTACTGGCGCACTCGCTCGGTGGCCTCGTCGAGCGCGCCGAAGTTGGCGAGTTCGGCCGCGCTGATCTCATCGTGCACGATCCGGGCCGGCTGCTGGCCGGGTTGCCGCGCGAGCAGACATGCTGGATGTCTCACCGCGACACCGTCAAGCGCGCGCCGGCCGGCTTTCGCGAGCTTGCATCCTCGGGGGTGTCACCCGTTGCCGCCTTCGAGGATGAGGCGCGGGGCATCTACGGGATCCAGTTCCATCCCGAGGTCGTGCATACCCCTTACGGGCAGCAGATCCTGACGCGCTTTCTCATCGATGTCTGTGGTTGTGAGGGCGGCTGGAGTGCAGCGTCGATCGTCGAGGAACAGGTCGCGCGGATCCGTGCCCAGGTCGGCGAGGGCAGCGTGATCTGCGGTCTCTCCGGCGGCGTCGATTCCTGCGTCGCCGCGTTGCTCGTGCACCGAGCCGTCGGCGATCAGCTGACGTGCGTGTTCGTCGATCACGGCCTGATGCGCAAGGACGAGGGCGAGCAGGTGGTCGCGACGTTTCGTGACAGCTTCAAAGTGCCGCTGGTGGCAGTCGATGCCGAGGCGCGGTTCCTCGCCCGGCTGCGCGGCGTCAGCGACCCAGAGACCAAGCGCAAGCTGATCGGGGCCGAGTTCATCCGCGTCTTTGAAGAGGAGGCGGCAAAGCTCTCTGGCGCCCGTTTCCTTGTTCAGGGCACGCTCTACTCAGATGTGATCGAGTCCGGCGGACGGAGCGGATCGGCGACGATCAAGTCCCATCACAACGTTGGCGGGCTACCCGATGACCTTGCCTTCGAGCTGGTCGAGCCGCTGCGGATGCTGTTCAAGGACGAGGTGCGCGCTGTCGGAGCCGAGCTCGGCCTGCCGGAGCGGCTGGTTTGGCGCCAGCCCTTCCCTGGGCCTGGACTGGCGATCCGGATCGTCGGCGGCGAGGCGACCAAGGAGCGTCTGGACCTCCTGCGCGACGCCGACGCCATCCTCCAGGACGAAATCCGCAAGGCCGGCCTCTACCACGAGCTGTGGCAGTCGTTCTGCGTCCTGCCCGATGTCCGGACTGTCGGTGTGCAGGGCGACCAGCGGACCTACGGACACGTCATCGTCATCCGAGCAGTGACATCTGATGATGCGATGACGGCGGACTGGGCGCGCCTGCCCTACGACCTTCTGGAGCAGATTGCCTCACGGATGATGGGTGAGCTCAGCGCTGTCAATCGCGTTGTGCTCGACATCACGAGCAAGCCGCCCGGCACCATCGAGTGGGAGTAACCGATCGCCGCGGTAACGGCTTCGCGGCTCAGTAGAACGGTACGAACGGTGACAGCCGCCTGTATGTGGCGTCGGGAGAGAGCTTTTCCACATAGGAGAAGGTGAGTTCGGTTCGCACTTCGGTGCCAACTGGAGCCTCGTTGCGAACGCGATCAGCGAGTTCGTTGGCCTCGGGCTCGTTGCGCGCCCCCAGCAACAGGAAGTGTGCGTGACGCTGGCTCGGAATGTTCTCCTTTGCCAGCGTGTCGGCGAACGCCACGGCGTCTCGGTGGGTGGGGAGCGTCACACGCACCTCCCACTCGTGCGGGTCGGGATCCCCTCGCTCGCTGTCGAGGAGTTCGGCACGCTCAGCGGCGAGCTCTTCTGAGTCGACGGGCAACGGTGCATCGGCGTCTTCCCATTTCTCGGCGACATCGTGCCAGCGGCTCACGCTTATCGACTCTGCCTCGAGTCCTTCCTCGTGGGCCAGCTCGGTGAGCGCCTGCCGAGCCGCCTCGGCGTCCTCGCGCGTCTTTGCGTAGGCGAAAATCACCGGCCCGTCGAGGCTCAGCGCGGCCCGCTCAGTATGCGTTTTACGTGCGTGCGCGGCCAGTTCGCGCTCGCCTCCAGCGGTGTACAGCCCCTGCGCGAGGCTCTCGTCCGCCAGTTCGAACTTGACCCGCCAATCCTCGTCACTCATCGCGGCGGCATCATTGCAGGAAGGCCGCGTCTGCACTCGGCGGGCGAGTTCGACTATCATCGGTTGCCGCGCCGCGCGCCTCCGCGTGGCGATTTTTGCGTGATGAAGACCTATGTGGCAAGGCCGACCGACCGCCAGCGTGACTGGTACGTCGTCGATGCATCGGGGAAGACACTCGGTCGGCTCGCGACGCAGATCGCCGACACCCTGCGCGGCAAGCGCAAAGCGGCCTACACGCCGCACATCGACACCGGCGATTTCGTCGTCGTCGTCAACGCCGAGAAGATTGCTGTCACTGGCAACAAGCGCGCCGCCAAGCTCTACCACCGCCACTCGGGTTATCCCGGCGGACTGCGCACGCGGACTTTCGAGCAGATGATCCAGCGGCGGCCCGAGGAGGTCCTTCGGCTGGCGGTCAAGGGGATGATGCCGCGCAACCGGCTGGCGCGGAAGCAGCTCACCAAACTCAAGGTGTACGCGGGTCCCGAGCATCCGCACATCGCCCAGAAGCCGAGCGAGCTGGAGCTCCGGAGCTGATGGCCGACGAAGACGACAAGCCGGTGGAGGAGGTCGAGCCCGCGGTGACCGCGCCGGAATCGCAAAGCGAGCCGGTGGCCGAACCAGAGCCCGCAGCCGAACCGACGGACGGAGCGGCCGTCGAGCCCGAGCCGGTCGCCGAGTCCGAGCCCGTCCCGGAGCCTGAGCCTGTAGTCGAGCCTGAGCCTGTGGCGGAGGACAAGCCCGCTGCGGCGGAGCCAGCTGCCCTGGCGGCGCGTGAGCGGCCGGCGGTGCCCGGCGCCGATCTCGAGGTCGACATCGTCCCCGAAGGCGTTGATCCACTCGCCAGCGCCGACCAGTCATACGGTTACGCGGAGGACGAGGCAGAGGAAGCTCCCGAGCTCGACCAGCTGGACGCGGTCGTCGTTGTCGAGCCGATTGAAGCGGTCGCGATCGATCTCGGTGCCGGCGCGCGTTACCGCGCGACCGGCAAGCGCAAGACGGCGATCGCGCGGGTGACGCTGCGACCGGGCAGCGGCACGTACACGATCAACGGTCGCAGCCTTGAGGCGTACTTTCCACGCGACACGCTGCAGCGCAACATTCGCCAGCCACTCGAGACGGTCGGCTACGAGCAGCGCATGGACGTCGTCGCGAGGATGCTGGGCGGCGGAGTCTCGTCGCAGGCGGGAGCGCTCCGCCACGGCATCTCGCGCGCGCTGCTCGAGGCCGACCCGAACCTGCGCGGTGAGCTGAAACGTCGCGGCTTCCTCACCCGCGACGCACGGGCCAAGGAACGCAAGAAGGCCGGGCTGAAGAAGGCGCGGAAGCGGCCGCAGTTCTCGAAGCGCTAACTCGGTCGCCACGTGGCGGGAGTGAGCGAACGCAAGCTGTTTGGGACGGACGGCGTCCGCGGCGTGGCCGGGATCGAGATAACCGCGCAGCTCGCGCTGGCGCTGGGGCGGGCGGCCGTGCGACAGGGTGGGCGCTCGGCGCCGCGCGTGCTCGTCGTTCGCGACACGCGCGAGAGCGGCGAGATGCTCGAAGCGGCAATGGCCGCGGGGCTCGCCTCCGCTGGCGCCGAGGTGCTGCTTGGCGGTGTCGTGCCGACGCCCGCGGCTTCGCTTCTGATTCGCCGCTATGGCTTTGATCTCGGCGTTGTGCTCTCGGCCTCGCACAACGTCTATGCCGACAACGGCATCAAGTTCTTCGGTGCCGACGGTTTCAAGCTCTCGGATGAAGAAGAGCACCAGATCGAACGCCACCTCGACGAGCCCGCCCCCAGCTCGGGCGAGGAGGAGCTACGGATCGGGCGGATCCGCCAGATGCATGGCGCCACCGAGGACTACATACGCGAGCTACACACACGGTTTGAGTCGCTGTCGCTGGCCGGTGTCGACGTGCTGCTCGACTGCGCCAACGGTGCGACCTACCGGGCCGCGCCGGCGATCTTCGAGCGGCTCGGAGCGGTCGTGTCGACGATGGCCGTCGAGCCTGACGGACGCAACATCAACGCTGGCTGCGGCTCCACGCACATCGAGGCGCTCGCCGCCCAGGTCACGGCCGGCGGTCACGACATCGGCTTCGCGTTCGACGGCGACGGCGATCGCGTGCTGGCCGTGGACGCTGACGGCATGCTCGTCGATGGCGACGAGCTACTCGCGCTCATCGCGCTGCACATGCTCGACGAAGACCGGCTGCCCGGTCGTGGTGTGGCACTCACCGTGATGACCAACTTCGCCTTCGTCGCGGCACTGCAACAGGCCGGGCTCGAGATCGCCAGCACGGCGGTCGGCGATCGCTACGTGCTCGAGGCCTTGCGTGAGCGCGGCTGGGCACTCGGCGGCGAGCAATCTGGTCACATCATCGAGCTTGGCTTTGCTCCTTCGGGTGATGGCATCGCCGCGGCGCTGCTGGTCCTGGAAGCGCTCGGCGGCAGTGACCTGCGCGGGCGCAAGCGTGTCGAGAAGCTCCCGCAGCGGCTCGTAAACGTGCCGCTCGGCGATCGCGGCGGCCTGGGGCACAGCGGTGCCGTCGAGGATGCGGTTGCCCGGGAGTCGCAGGGCCTCGAGGGAAGAGGTCGCGTGCTCGTGCGAGCCAGCGGCACCGAGCCGCTGATTCGTGTGATGGTCGAGGCCCCGAGCGAGGAGGAAGTCGACGCTGTGTGTTCGCGCCTCGTGGCAGCAGTCGAAGCAGCGCTCATCAAGGGCGATTGAAATGTGCGCCGCGGGCGCCTGACTGCACGGCAGCGGCCCGCGAGCGCCGACACTTCTTCGCCGCTCGAGCTGCACGTAACCTGCTCGAGCTTTGCGCCCAAGGCCTCCCGCGGCGCGCGGGGGGTGCAAGATTCAATCCACCCGCCGGGCTGAGACTACCCCGGCGGCGTGGGTACTCGGGTACTCTCGAAGTAGATGTGCGGCATCGTTGGCTACGTCGGCGCCCGGCCGGCAGAGGAGATTCTGCTTGCCGGATTGCGCAAACTCGAATATCGCGGCTATGACAGCGCAGGTATCTCGCTGATCGAAGGCGACGAGATCCGCTCTGTGCGGGCGGTGGGAAACCTTGATCGGCTCGAGGCGGCACTTGCGGGAGCCGCTGACGGCGGGCGAGGGCGTGCGCGCCGCGGCGCGCAGGCGGCGACGCTCGTACCGCCAGCAACGACCGGCATCGGCCACACGCGCTGGGCGACCCACGGCGCCGTCAGCGAAGAGAACGCCCATCCCCACTTTGACACGGCGAACCGCCTGCACGTCGTCGTCAACGGGATCGTCGAGAACTATGTCGCGCTGCGCGAGCGCTTGAGCGCGGAAGGCGCGATCTTCACCTCGCAGACCGACGCTGAGGTGATCGCGCAGCTGATTGCTAGCTACTACGACGGCGATCTCGCGAGCGCGGTGACGCTCGCGGTGGCCGAACTCGACGGCTCGTTCTCGTTCGTAGCGTTGAGCGCCGAGGAGCCGGAGCTGCTGGTCGCGACGCGCCGCGAGTCCCCGCTGGTCGTCGGCTGCGGCGTCGATGAGAGCTTCGTCGCCTCGGCGGTACCGGCCTTCCTACGCGACACGCGCAGCGTGCTCTACCTCGAGAACGGCGAGATCGTCGTGCTGCGGGCCGGCTCGGTCGAGATTCGCGATCAGTCCGGCGCGGCCGTGCAGCGCGAGGTCGTCGAGATCGACTGGGATGAGGAGACGGCAGAGAAGGGTGGCTATGAGACCTTCATGCTCAAGGAGATCCACGAGCAGGCCGACGGGCTGGCCGAGACGATCAATGACCGCACGGTCAGCGGCAGCGGTGTCGATCTCGACGAGCCGGGCGCGTTTGACGAAGCGATCCTCGAGGGCATCCAGCGGGTCGTGATCGTCGCCTGCGGCACCGCCTACCACGCTGGTCTGGTCGGCCGCTACGCGATCGAGGAATGGGCTCGGCTTCCAGTCGACGTGGACGTCGCGTCGGAGTACCAGTACCGCAACCCGCTCGTTGGTCCAAACGATCTGGTGATCGGGATCTCGCAATCAGGCGAGAGCTTCGACACGCTCGCCGCGATGCGAATTGCGCGCCAGCGCGGCGCACGCGTCGTGGCTCTCACCAACTCGATGGGCTCACAGGCCACACGCGAGTCCGACAGCGCCCTCTACACCCGCGCCGGGCTCGAGATCGGCGTCGCCGCGACGAAGACGTTCACCTGCCAGCTCGCGGCCATGTATCTGCTGGCGCTGCGCCTCGCCGAGCTCCGCGGCACGCTGTCCAAGGCGCGGATCGCCGAGCTCATCGCCGCCTTGCGGCGTTCGCCGCTGCTCGTCGACGAGCTCCTCGGGAGCGTCGGGCCGAGCGTCGATGAGGTAGCCGAGCGCTGTTGGCAGGCCGAGTTCTTTCTCTATATGGGGCGAGGGGTCGGCGTCCCAGTCGCGCTCGAGGGAGCGCTCAAGCTCAAGGAGATCTCCTACATCTCGACCGACGCCTACGCAGCCGGCGAAATGAAGCATGGACCGATCGCGCTACTCGACGAGCGGACACCGGTGATCGTTGTGGCAACCGCATCGCCGCTGCTTCCCAAGCTGGTCTCCAACATCCAGGAGGTTCGTGCCCGCGGGGCGAAGGTGATCGCGGTCACCACCGTCGGCGACACGATTGTCACACCGCACGTAGACGCGACGATCGAGGTGCCGGCAACGGACGCGATGCTGGCGCCGCTCCTCGCGGTGATTCCGCTGCAGCTCCTCGCCTACGACATCGCTCGTCGCCGCGGCCTAAACGCAGACCAGCCCCGCAACCTCGCGAAGACCGTCACAGTGGAGTGATCGCCGCTCGGCGGGACCCGCCCCCGCTGACAGGGCTGATCGGTGCGCTGACCCGTCGGGTAGCCTCGTATCGGTGCGAAACTCCCGAGGCCCGATTAAGCGGTGAGTGGCGCGGGCCTGGAGGCCGGCCGTGGCGTTGGGCTCGACCTGCTTGAGATCGAGCGGCTCGAGCGCGCGCTCGAGCGGCGCCCTGGGCTCGCACGGCGCCTGTTCACCGATGGCGAGCTCGCCTACGCGCGCTCGCGCGCGCGCCCAGGTCAGCACCTGGCGGCACGGTTCTGTGCCAAGGAGGCCGTGACCAAGGCGCTCGGGCTCGCCGTGATGAGACCCCGGGAGGTCGAGGTTCTCAGCGGCGGCGGCAGCGTCGAGCTGCGCCTGCACGGCGCCGCCCGTGCTCGCGCCGAGCTCCTGGGGGTTGAGGTCGCGATCTCGCTGACGCACTCGCAAGGACTCGCGGGAGCTGTGGCGGTGCTCAGGTGACAGCCGCTGGTGAAAGGCCGGCAGGCCTGCCCGGGTGGCTCGAGCCGCTGCTCGACGCCACGCGCATGCGCGCCGCTGATGCATGGGCGATCAACGACCGCGGCATTCCCTCGCTCGATTTGATGGAGCGGGCCGGTGACGGACTCGCCGCGCTTGCGCGAGAGCTGGCTCCGGAAGGCCTGATCGTCGTCGTTGCCGGCAAGGGCAACAACGGCGGTGACGGTCTCGTCGCCGCGCGCTGCCTGCGTGACGCCGGCCGCGAGGTCGAGGTGCTGCTGACTTTCGATCCGGCGGAGCTCACCGGCGACGCGCGGGCGAACCTCGAGCGCCTGCCGGGCGCGCCGCCGCGCCCGCTCGCTGAGCCGATTGCGGGCGATGCGGCGCTGATCATCGACGCGCTGCTCGGCACCGGGTCAAGCGGCGCGCCACGGGGGGCGATCGCGGCGGCGATCACGGCGATTGACGCAAGCGGGGTGGCGGTGCTGGCAGCGGACGTACCGAGTGGCGTCGACGCCTCGGCCGGTGTCGTTGCCGGACCTGTCGTGTCGGCGCGGGCGACCGCGACATTTCACGCGGCCAAGCCGGGCCTGTGGATCGAGCCGGGCCGGAGTCACGCCGGCGTCGTGTACGTGATCGATATCGGTGCGCCAGACGGCGCTCCGGTCGACCCTGACGTTGGTCTCATACGCGACGAGCTGCTCGACCTGCTGCCGCGACGTGGCGTGCACTCGACGAAGTTCACGAGCGGGCCGGTGCTCGTCGCCGGCGGCTCACCGGGACTGACCGGTGCGCCCTGCCTGTCCGCGCTCGCGGCGCAGCGCGCGGGTGCCGGCTACGTGACGACATGCGTGCCGGCATCGCTCTCGCTGATCTTCGAAACGCGCCTGCTGGAGGCGATGACGCTTGCGCTGCCTGACGAGCACGGAGCGCATACGGCGGCGGGTGTGGCGGCGCTGGTAAAGGCGACGGCCAGGGGTGGGTCTCTCGTTATTGGCCCGGGGCTCGGGCGCACGCCCGGAGCGCTCGACTTCGTGCGCGAAGCGATCGTTCAGGTTTCGATCCCGACCGTGCTCGACGCAGACGGCCTGAGCGCTTATAGCGGCGAGCTCGGGCTTTTGCGCGAGCGCTCGGCGCCGCTCGTCCTCACGCCGCACGAGGGCGAGCTTGGGCGTCTGCTCGGGGTAAGCAGCTCCGAGGTCGCCGCCGAAAGGCTGCGAGCCGTCCGCGACGCGGCTGAGCAGTCGGCTGCGATCGTCGTGCTGAAGGGTGACGACACACTCATTGCCGAGCCCGATGGTGCGGTCGCTGTGAGCCCAGGGGCGACCCCGGGCCTAGCCACGGCAGGAACTGGCGACGTGCTCGCCGGGGTCGTCGGTGCGCTGCTGGCGGGCGGGCTTGATCCTTTTGCCGCCGCCTGTGCCGCCGTGCGGCTGCACGCCTTGGCAGGACAGCGCGCCGCCGTGGTACACGGGCGCGACGGCATGATTGCCTCCGACGTCATCGAGCAGCTCTCGACGGTGAGATCGCAGTGAACGTGCGTGCGCTAGCGCGCGTCAACCTCGCCGCGGTCGAGCGCAACTGTGCGAGGCTGACGCGCGCGAGCCCGCGCCTGTGCGCGGTCGTCAAGGCCGACGGCTACGGCCACGGTGCGGTGCCCTGCGCGCGCGCGGCGCTCGCCAGCGGCGCTTCGTCGCTCGCGGTAGCTGCCGCCGATGAGGTGGCGGAGCTGCGCGCCGCCGGGATCGCTGCGCCGATCATCATGATGGGCCCCGTCACGCCGGCCGAGCTCGAGCGAGTGCTGGCCGCCGAGGCCGAGGTGGTCGCCTGGAGTGAGCCCTTCCTGGACTGGGTGCTGGCCTGTGGTGGCGGTCGCGTTCACGTCAAGCTCGACAGCGGCATGGGAAGACTCGGCACCCGCGACGGCGCGCTAGCCGATCGCCTGGTGGCGCGCGTCGCGAACAGCCCGGAGCTCGAGTTGGCAGGCGCGATGACGCATTTCGCGACGGCTGATGACCCTAGCGACGGCTTCTTCGATCAGCAGCTCGAGCGCTTCTCGGCCTGGGTGACGCCGCTGCGCGAGCGCTATCCAGGGCTGCTGGTTCACGCCGAGAACAGTGCCGCGCTGCTCGGAGCGCAGCACGCGCGTTTTGACATGGCGCGCTGCGGTGTGGCGCTGTACGGGCTCGATCCATTCGGGCAGGACGCTGGGGAGCGAGGACTCGAGCCGGCACTCGAGCTGCGCTCGTGGGTCGCGACGCTCAAGCCTTGCGCCGTTGGCGAGAGCGCCGGCTACGGACGGCGTTTTATCGCCACCGAGCCGACCGAACTCGCGGTGCTGCCGATCGGCTACGGCGACGGTGTGCGACGCGCGCTCTCGGGCAACGCCGATGTGCTGATCGACGGGGCGCGACGGCCGCTCGTCGGCACGATCAGCATGGACAGCCTAACCGTCGATCTTGGCCCGGACAGCGGAGTCAGGGTCGGTCGCGAGGCGGTCCTCATCGGTGCCGACGGTAGCGAGCGCGTCAGCGCGGAGGAGATCGCGCGCCGCATCGACACGATCAACTACGAAATCACCTGCGGGCTCACTCGCCGCGTGCCCCGCGAGTACCATCGCGATGGGCTGGTGCTCGCGACGTGAGTGACGCGGGCCGGCGTTGACCGCGCGCGGCGAAGCGCTGGCGTTGCTTCGAGCGGCGCTGGCTGAGCAGGCTTGCTGGGTGGTTGGCGGCGCGATCCGCGACAGGCTGCGCGGCATCGAGCAGGCGGAGGACTTCGACCTCGTGCTGGCTGGCGACGTGCGTGACGCCGCGCGGAGGCTCGCCAAGGCCGGCGACGCACACGCGTTTTCACTCTCCGAAGAGTTCGGCGCCTGGCGCGTTGTCGCGCGCTCGGGCGGCTGGCAGGCCGATCTGAACCCGCTTCGTGGTGATCGAATCGAAGCGGACCTTGCGCTGCGCGACTTTACGGTCAACGCGATCGCCGAGCCGCTTGCCGGCGGGGAACTCGTCGATCCGCTCGGGGGCGTGCGCGATCTCGAGCTCGGTCGTCTGCGGCTTGCCGCGCCGGACGCGCTGGGCGCCGACCCGCTGCGCGCGCTGCGGCTCGTACGCATGACGTGCGAGCTCGTGCTCGAGCCTGACAGCGAAGCGCGGCAGGCGGCGCGCGCGGTCGCTCCACGCCTGAGCGAGATCGCGGCGGAGCGCGTCTACGCGGAGTTGCGACGAATCGTTGCGAGCGAGCGTGCGCCAGCTGGCGTGCGGATGCTGATCGAACTGGGCCTCGCAGCCGTTGTGCTGCCGGAGCTCGATGCGCTCGGTGGCATCGGCCAGAGCCATTTCCACCATCTCGATGTTGGCGAGCACACGCTCGAGGTGCTCAGCGAGCTGATCAAGCTCGAGCGTGACCCGGGGGGCGTGTTCGATGCGCCGGCGGCGGCACGGATCGAAGCTTTGCTGCGGGAACCGCTTGCCGATGATCTGGACCGTGGTAGTGCGATGCGCTTCGGCGCGCTGCTCCATGACATCGCCAAGCCGGTAACGCGGACCGTTGCGGCTGACGGTCGGGTTGGCTTTCCCCACCATGACGAGGAAGGGGCTCGGCTCTCGCGTTTGATCCTGCGGCGGTTGCGGGCCGCTGAGCGCGTCCAGTCATACGTGGCGGCGCTCACGCTGCACCATCTGCGGCTCGGCTTCCTCGTTCGGCGCCGCCCGCTGTCGCGGGCCGACCTTTACGCCTATCTCGATGCCTGCGGTCCGGTCGGCGCGGACGTCACGCTGTTGTCGGTTGCTGATCGGCTTGCGACCCGTGGCGCCCGTGCGACGCCGTCGATCGAGGGGCACCTTGCGCTCGCACGCGAGGTGATCGACGAGGCGCTGCGCTGGCACAGTGAAGGCCATCCGCACGCGCAGTTGCGCGGTGACGAGCTCGCTGACGCGCTCGGGTTGGCTCCCGGACCGCGGGTCGGCGAGCTGCTCGCGGCGATCACGGAGGCCCGCTTCATCGGCGAGGTGCGCACGCGCGAGGACGCGATCGCCTACGCCAGGGCGAAGATTGCGTAGGCTGCGCCGGTGCAAGCAGACGGGTGTGTGTTCTGCAAGATCCTCGACGGCGAGCTCCCCGCCGATGTCGTGGCGCAGTCCGACCGTGCGCTTGCCTTCGCGGACATCAATCCGGCGACGCGCGGGCATACGCTCGTTATTCCGCGAAAGCACGTCGCCGACGTTCACGAAATCTCCGAGCGAGACCTCGTTGCGGTCGCGCTGCTGGCCAAGGAGGTGGCCGATCGTGCGCGCGAGCGTCTCGGGGCTGACGGTGTCAACTTGCTCCACTCGGCTGGTCGAGCCGCCTGGCAGGTCGTCTTTCACTTCCACATCCACGTCATCCCGCGCTACGTCGGTGATCCGCTGCGGCTGCCCTGGGTATCGACGCCCGGCGAGCAGACCGAGATTGCAAGCGCGGCGGCCGCGCTACGCGGTTGAGGCCACTCCGCAGCGCAGCAGATGTTGCAGGGTGTAGCCGCAACATTTCTCCGCCACTAGAGTCTTAGGTGCATATGACACGAAGGCTTGTAGCAATGATCACGATATCCGGATTCCTGCTCGGCGCTGGAGCGCTGGTGCTCGTGGCGCCCGGGATCGCGCTCGGCACGATCTACGAGATCGGTGTCCAGACCCAGGTTGGCGCGACCAGCGCGACCGGCGCGAGCTCAGTGACTGGTATCAGCGGCACCGGCGGCGCGACCGGCGGGACCGGCGTGACAGGATCTCCAAGCTGCCCCGGCGCGCCGTGCCTTGCGGTCAGCGAGACGACCGGCTACCAGGTGAAGCTCGGCAGCGACCGCAAGCTGATGACGGTTCCGCACGCTGGCTCGATCGTGGCCTGGACGGTCACGCTCGGTGACCCCACGGCGGCCCAGACGAGCTACTTCGACACCAACGAGGGCGGTCCGGCCTCAGCCGGGATCGCCATCCTCAAGGCGGGCAAGTCGCTCCACTTCACACTCGAAGCCCAGGGTCCGATCGTGCCGCTGGCAAAGTACTTCGGCGAAACGGCACAGTTCCCGCTGCCGACGACGCTTGCAGTGAAGAAGGGCTGGATCGTCGCGCTGACCGTTCCGACGTGGGCGCCGACGCTGGCGCTCGGCTACCCCAACACCACGTCTTGGCGCGCCAGTCGCGCGAAGAAGGGCTGCACGACAACCTCAACGCAGACGGCACAGCAGACGCTCGCCTCGAGCGTGGACTACTACTGCCTCTACCAAACAGCGCGCCTGACCTACTCGGCGACGCTGGTCACAACGCCCTGACGCGGCGCGCCAGCGCGGCCGCCCGTCGCCGTGACTAACTCGCGCCCGTCGACGGCGCTGCCGCACCACCGAGGGCCGAGCCGCCGCTGCCGCTACCGGTCGTCGTGGTCGTCGTTGTGTCGCCGGTCGTCGCTCCGCCGGTCGTCGCTCCGGTAGTCGTCGTCCCCCCCGTCGTCGTGTCGGTGCTCGGCGTCGTATCGGTGCTGGGGGTAGTGGTGGTTGTTGTGTCGGTGCTGCCGGTGTCGGAGCTCGTCGACGTTCCGCTGCTGGTGCTCGACCCGGTCGCTTGGCTGCTCGGCGCCGGCGCAACCTCCGTTGCGACCTTCGGCGCCGCGGCGATGTTGGGGATGGCGGTGGGCACAGGATCGGAGACCTGTTCGCTGCCACAACCCGCGAGCCCGACTGCCGCAACCGCGGAAACTGTGAGCGCGACGGCGCGCCGCGACGGGCGCCTGCGGCGCGCGCGCACCTTCATGCTCCGATCGGACCCATCCGGCGCCCGCACGACGGGCAGTCGTTGAGGTCTTTTTGGGCGAGCTGGTCGCACCACGGACAGAAGCGCAGATTCTCAACCGCCCACGGCAGCTTCGAGGTCGAGGGCGCCAGCGGAAGCACCTTGCCGACCACCTCGAGCGGCTCGCCGGTCTCGCGGTCGACGTAGTCGCGGTCCGGGTCGGCCTCGATTATCAGTTCGCGCCCAGTTGAAGGGGCACGCAGCCTGTAGCGCTGGCTACCACTCATGCCCAGATGCTACCGAGCCGTCAGCGCTGACGGTAGCCGTCCTTGGCCCGAGGCCCGGCGCATTGCAGCTCGCGGGACGCTCAGTGTCCCGGCGGAAGCTCTTCGATGTCCTCGCGCGTTGAACGAATCCAAACCACGAGGACGGGGATCGTGAGCGCTAGACCGATCACCGTAAGCGCGATACCGAGGGTGATACCGACGAGCGTCAACGTGATGCCGATCCCGAGCAGCAACGGCAAGATCGACGAGCCGGGGAGATGAATCTCCTCACCGATCGGCGGCACGTGCTCACCGGATAGCGCCGACTCCTCGGACGGTGTCGACTCCTCGGACAGCGTCGACTCCGGCTCGGGCGTGCTCATCCGGAGAGGTAGATCGCCGCAACGATGAATGTCAGCCCGAAGAGGAACATGCCGAACGTCCCCATCCAGATGGCGGTGCGGAGGTTCTTGCGAGCGAGTTTGCGGTCCACGAGGGCAATCCTACACGCGCACATCAACGAGCATCGAGGCGAATAGCAGCGCCAGATAGGCCAGAGAGAAGAGGTAGAGCTGGAGCGCTGCGCGCCGCGTGGCCGCGCGATAAAGACGGAGCGCGGAGTAGATGAAGCCGACCCCGAGCACCATCGATGCGGCCAGGTAGACGCCGCCCAGCTCGCCGGCACAGAACGGCAACTGGCTGACCGCGTAAAGCAGGAGCGTGTAGATCACGATCTGGCGCCGCGTTTCCCGCTCGCCGCGGACCACCGGCATCATCGGCACGCCGGCGGCAGCGTACTCGTCCTTCATCAGCAGGCTGAGGGCCCAGAAATGTGCCGGCGTCCAGTAGAAGACGATCGCGAAGAGGAACACCGCTGTCCAGCTGAGGTGTCCGGTCGCGGCAGCCCAGCCGACGAGCGGCGGCACCGCGCCGGCGGCGCCGCCGATGACGATGTTCTGCGGCGTGCGCCGCTTGAGCCAGATCGTGTAAACGCCGACGTAGCCGACGAAGCCGGCGAAGGATAGGCCGGCGGCCAGCCAGTTGACGGTCGTGCCCAGCAGCAGCACTGAGGCAATCGCCAACGCGATGCCGTAGCGCAGCGCCGCGCCCGGCGACACACGGCCGCTCGGGATCGGCCGATCCTTCGTGCGGGTCATGCGGGCGTCGATGTCGCGATCCCAGTAGTGGTTGATCGCCCCGGCACCGCCAGCCGAGAGGTAGCCACCGAGGCAGGTCAGTGCGACGCGCAGTGGGGACGGCGTCGCCGCAACGTACATCGTCGTCACGGTCGTCAGCAGCAGCAGCGACTGGACTTTCGGCTTGGTCAGCGCGACGTAGTCGCTGACAAGCGCGCCGAGCGGGCTGAGCCTGCCTGCCCGGAGCGACGCTGCGCTGGCGCGTGAGGCTTCCACGGCGTACGCCTATGCCGGCACTTTCGCCGCTGCCGTGGCGCCCGCCGTCGCGGCGTCCCGGGAACGCCGCTCGATCTCCTGACGGATGTCCTTCATCGGCTCGACCGAGCGCACGCGCGGGATCTCGTCGAAGTTGTTGACGGGCGGCGGCGAGGTCGTAAACCACTCGAGCGTATTGGCCTTCCAGGGATCTGACCCGGCGACCACGCCGTGCTTCGGCGAGCGCACGATGTTGTACACGGTGAACAGCACGCCCGTGGCAAGAATCCACGATCCGACCGTCGAGATCTGGTTGTAGAGCTGGAGGTGGCCCACGTTCGGGTACTCGTACACGCGTCGCGGCATGCCGTCGAGCCCGAGCGAGTGCTGGATCAGGAAGGTGACGTTCGTGCCGATGAACATCAGCCAGAACGACCACTTGCCGAGTGCCTCGCTCAGCATCCGCCCGGTGATCTTCGGGAACCAGTAGTAGATGCCGGCGAAGATCCCGAACACCGATCCGCCGACAAACACGTAATGGAGGTGGGCGACGACGAAGTAGGTGTCGTTGAGCTGCCAGTCGACTGGGAACATCGCGAGCATCACGCCGGAGATGCCGCCGATGATGAACAGCGCGACAAGACCGACCGAGAACAGCAGCGGTGTCCTGAACTCGATCGCGCCCTGCCACAACGTGCCGATCCAGTTGAAGATCTTGATGCCCGTGGGCACGGCGATCAAGAACGAGCTGATCATCGCGAAGATCAGGACCACGAGCGGCGTTGGCGTGGTGAACATGTGGTGCACCCACACGAGGAAGCCGAGGAAGGCGATCATCATCGTCGAGGCCGCGATCGCCTTGTAACCGAAGATTGGCTTGCGCGAGAAAACCGGCAAGGTTTCCGAGATGATCCCGAAGGCCGGCAGGATCAGCACGTACACCTCGGGGTGGCCGAAGAACCAGAAGAGGTCCTGCCACATCAGCACCGACCCGCCCTCGGCCGAGTTGAAGAAGTGGGTGCCGAAGTTCCGGTCGGTGAACAGCATCGTCACCGCGGCCTCGAGGATCGGCAGCGCTGCGACGAGCAGCAGCGAGTAGGCGATGATCGACCAGATGAACAGCGGTATCCGCGACCAGGTCATCCCCGGGGCGCGCATGTTCTTGATCGTCACGAGGAAGTTGATACCGCCAAGAAACGAGGCGATGCTCGTGAAGTGGATCATGTAGATCCAGGCGTCCTCGCCACCCGATGGCAGATAGGTCGAGGTGGCCAGCGGCACCGTCGAGATCCAGCCGGCTTCCGGCGGGCTCCAGAAGATCGACGCGTAGAGCACGATGCCGCCGGCGACGAACAGCCAGTAGGAGAGCGCGTTGAGCCGCGGGAACGCCATGTCGCGAGCGCCGATCATCAACGGCACGAAGTAGTTCCCGAAGCCGGCCATCATCGGCACGACGAAGAGGAAGATCATCGTCGTCCCGTGCATCGTGAACAGCTGGTTGTAGACCTCCGGGGTGATCAGCGTGTTGTTCGCCTCACCGAGCTGGAGGCGCATCAGCAGGGCCTCGACGCCGCCCAACAGGAAGAACACGAACGACGTGACGAGGTAGAGGATGCCGATCCGCTTGTGGTCGGTCGTCGTGATCCAGCCGACCAGGCCGCTCGGCGCGCGCTCGACGCGGTGGGCGACGACTTGGGGGACCGGGTTCAGGGCGGCGGTGGCCATTGCTGTCCTCTCAACTCGTCATTTGTTCGTTAGCTCCACGGCGGCTGCCCCCGGCTTGCCGCTCAACTCCGCACGGAACGTCGAGGCCTGTGCGTCGGCCGCCGCCAGATAGGCCTTCTGCTGGTTGATCCACTGCACGTATCGCGCCGGCGATACCGCTGTGACCTCGGCGATCATGCGCGCATGGCCACGCCCGCAAAGGAACGAGCACTGGCCCTTGTAGTTGCCGGGCTTGGCGATCTTGAACCAGGTGTAGTTGGTGTAGCCCGGGACTGCCTGGACCTTGCCGCCGAGTTGCGGAATCCACCACGAGTGCACGACGTCCTGAGAAACGACCTTCAAGATCACGGTCGTGTTCGTCGGCACCACCATCTGGTAGTAGGAGTAAGGGTCGCCGAGTCCATCGGGGTTCGAGGTGTTGCCGAGGTAGGTGTAGCGCCAGATGTACTGGATGCCGTTGACCTGGATCGTCAGCGCGCGGCCGTTGGGAGGCTTGATCGCGCCCGTCGTCTCGTATTGCACCCCGTCGCTGATGTCGAGCCCGCCCGGGCCCGAGTTGACCGGATCGCGGATCGAGTGAAGGCTGATGAAGGTCGCCGCGGCGAGCACGGTGACGATGAGCGCAGCGCCGATCGTCCAACCGATCTCCAGGCGCGTATTGCCGTGCATCTGCTTGGCGACCCGCCCCTTGCGTGCGCGGAAGCGGATCAGTGCGTACGCCAGCGCGCCCTCGACGGCAACGAAGATCACCAAAGCGACATAAAGCGTCAGGTCGTAGAGGCCGGCGATGTGGTTGGCGTTGGGCGAGCCGCCGCTCTCTGGCGTAAAGGTCCCGGCAAAGGCGCTCGGCGCCAGCGCCAGCGCCGCCACGAAGGCGAGCCCGCCGCTGAGCAGGACTTGCCGGAGCAGACGGTGCCCTCGGCGCGCAGCGTGAGCTCTGGGCAGCGCCGCGCTGGCGATGCCTGTTAGCGCTCGCCAACGAGCCCGACGGCAGCGATCTGGGCCGCGGCTTGGATGCGTGGGGGCGGGCGAGCGACGCAACGCTGCGGGATTCTAGTCACGAGACGGCGCGATGCGCCGGTCGCCTGCGCGACGCCGGAATGGCCAATTGTTGGGCACCGCCACTGCTCATTGCGAGGTAGCGGTGCCGCGGGCGATACCGTTCATGTATGGGCGCTCCGGTGATCGGAATCTGTGCGGCTGTCGAGCGGGCCCGCTGGGGCGTTTGGGATCAGTCTGCGGCGCTGCTGCCGCGCAGCTACATCAGTGCCGTGCAGTCCGCTGGAGCGGTCGCACTGATGCTCCCACCAGACCCCGCGGTGACCGCCGATCCGGACGTCGTGCTCGACCTGCTCGACGGCCTCATGCTTGCCGGCGGCGTCGATGTCGACCCTGAGCTCTACGGTGCGGCACGCGCGCCGGAGACCCAGCACAGCGTTCGCGAACGCGACGAGTTCGAGATCGCCCTCACCAAGCGCGCGCTCGAGCGCGACATCCCGCTGCTTGGGATCTGTCGCGGCATGCAGGTCCTCAACGTCGCCCAGGGCGGCACGTTGATCCAGGACCTTCCGAGTCGGCTCGGCCATGAGGAGCACTGCCGGGTTCCCGGAAGTTTCGACAGTGCCGAGCACCCGGTCCACCTCGCCCCCAACTCGCTCGCCGCGCAAGCCGCGGGTGAGGAGCGTCACGCGACGCTGTCCCATCACCATCAGGGTGTCGATCGTCTGGGCGAGGACCTCGTGATCACCGGCTGGGCCGACGTCGACGAGCTTCCCGAGGCGATTGAGCTTCCCGATAAGCGCTTTGCGCTCGGCGTGCAGTGGCACCCAGAAGCCGACATGGCGAGTCAGATCATCGCGACGCTTGTCGAGGAGGCGCGGGAGTACGCGCTCGCGCGGGCAGCCTGAGCCGGTCACGCATACGATCTCGGCGCACCGCGCGAGGGGCACGCGGTGCAATGCAGCTACTGGGCGCCGTCGTGGTGCTTGGCGGCCTAGCGCTGCCGCTGCTACGACGCCGCCTTGACCTGGCGCCCGCGACGGTGCTTGCCGGCGGCGCGCTCGCGCCCCTCGGCGCGGCGGTGATCTGGCCACGCTCGCGCACACGCGATGTCGCTGTCTGCGCATTGCAGATGTATGTCTACCTCGCGGCCTACAAGATGCCCAACGACGACGCTGCCGTGCACGCGGCTCGCGTCAAGTTCGACTACCCGATCGCGCTCGACCGCGTGCTGGGGTTGGGCGAGCTGCCGACCACGCGCCTGCAGCGCGCGCTGCACACCGACGGCCACTTCGCTCGCTTCGAGAAGATCCTCGTCTGGACCCACTGGCTGTGGTTTGCCACACCCCACGCCGCCCTCACCTACGTCGGCTGGCGGGACCGCACGCGCCTCGTGCGCGCCGCGCTGATGACCTACGCCGTGTTCGACCTCGGCGTCGTCGCCTACTGGCTGGCGCCGACGGCGCCGCCCTGGTATGCGGCCGCCCACGGTCACCTCGGTGAGCCGGGCGAAGATGAGCCGGCGCCCGTGCGACGCCTGATGGTCGAGTACGGAGAAAGCTTTTGGCAGGACGGGTGGGCCCCGCTTTACAGTGTGCTCGGGGGGAATCCACTCGCCGCCATGCCCTCATTGCACTTTGCCACCTCTGCGATGGCCGCACTGTTGCTCAGCGAGACCGGACCAATCGCCGGCGCCGTCGGCGTGAACTACGCGATCCTGCTCGGGGTCGCGCTGGTCTACACCGGCGAGCACTACGTGGTCGACCTGCTCGGAGGACTCGCGCTATGTGTGGCGGTCCGTCGATCCGAGGCGCTGGCGCGCCGGCCGCTGCGCGCCGCCGGCCAACTGATCAGCGGCGCCCGGCGGCTCGCGCTGGAGCCGGGCTCGCGCTGATGACCGAGAGCACCAAACGGCGCCGCCGCTGGACTAACGTCGATCAGGCCCAGCTCGCCAGCCTTGGCGGCGGCACCCAGGAGGAGATGCCGCGCGTCCACCTGACGCGCCACCGCGCCGTGGCACTGGCGATCTTCGTCCTCTCGGCGATTGCCTTTCTCTACTTCGTCCTGCCGAAGCTTGCCGGCCTGCGCCAGACGTGGGATCGAATCGGCCACGGTGCCCCAGGATGGCTGGTCGTGGCCGCGGTGTTCGAGACGCTCTCCTTTGGCGGTTACGTCGCGCTGTTTCGGACCGTCTTCGTGCGTGGTGGTCGCTCGCGGATCGACTGGCCCTCGAGCTATGAGATAACGATGGCGGGCCTCGCCGCCACGCGGCTCTTTGCCAGTGCCGGCGCCGGCGGCGTGGCGCTGACGGTCTGGGCGCTGCGCCGCTCGGGGATGGCCAGGCGCATGGTGGCGGCGCAGATGGTGGCTTTCATGACGCTGCTCTACGCCGTTTACATGGCTGCTCTGGTGCTCTTCGGCGTCGGCTTGCGGACGGGCGTGCTGCCGGGCGGCGGCAGCTTTGCGATCACCGTGGTGCCCGCGATCTTTGGCGGCGTGGTGATCGTTGCGGCGCTCCTGCTGACGCGCTTGCCGAACTATGTCGAGCGGCGAATCCACGCCGTGTCGCGGCGAACGAGTCGCGGCGCGAAGCTGCGCGCCTGGGCGTTGACGGTCCCCGGGCTCGTCGGTAGCGGCGTGCGCGGCGCGCTCGAGATCGTCCGCTCGCGCGACCCGCTGGCGCTCGGCGCGGTCGCCTGGTGGGGGTTTGACATCGCGACGCTGTGGGCGTCGTTTCACGCTTTTGGCTCGGCGCCGCCGTTCGCCGTCATCGTGATGGCCTACTTCGTCGGCATGTTCGGCAACCTGCTGCCGCTGCCCGGGGGGATCGGGGGTGTCGATGGTGGCATGATCGGCGCGTTCCTCGCCTTTGGCGTCGCCGGCCCGCTGGCCGTCGTCGCGGTGCTCGTCTACCGCGGCTTCGCCTTCTGGCTGCCGACGATCCCCGGCGCGATCGCCTACTTCCAGCTGCGTCGCCGGGTCGCGTCCTGGAGCGAGGGCGCCAGTCAATATCCCGACTTGGAAAGCCCGGAGGCGGCCCCCGCCTGAGGCCAAAAGGTGTACTATACAAAGTGAAGTATTGGCGGATACGAGCCTAGGAGCGAGACATGGCAGTCCCCACAGAGAACGTAATCATCGTCGGCAGCGGCCCCGCCGGCTACACGGCCGCGCTCTACACGGCACGCGCCGAGCTGGCGCCGCTGGCGATCGAGGGCTTCGCCTGGGGTGGACTGCTCCAGCAGACGACCGACGTCGAGAACTATCCCGGCTTCCCGCAGGGCGTTATGGGTCCCGAGCTGATGGCATGGATGCGCGAGCAGGCTGAGCGCTTCGGCAGCCGCTTCATCACCGATCAGGTCACAAGGGTCGAGCTCGCAAGCGAGCCGGGAGCGCTCCACCGAGTATGGGTCGATGAAGACGAGTACTCGGCGCGCGCGGTGATCCTTGCGATGGGCGCCCAGCACAAGAAGCTCGGCGTCCCGGGCGAGGAGGCGCTGGCCGGGCGCGGCGTGAGCTATTGCGCGACCTGCGATGCGGCGTTCTTCAAGGAGCACCAGTCGATCATCGTCGGCGGCGGCGACTCGGCCATGGAGGAGGCGATCTTCCTCGCCAAGTTCGCTGCGAAGGTGACGATCGTGAACCGTCGGAACGAGTTCCGTGCCTCGCGCATCATGCTCGACCGCGCGCTCTCGCTCAGCAACGTCGAGACGCTCACGCCCTACGTCGTCGAGGAGCTGATTCCGGGCGCGTCGGGGGCGCTCGAACGGGTCCGCATGCGCCACGTCGAGTCCGGGGCCGAGCGCGAGATCGTGGCCACGGGGGCGTTCGTTGCAATCGGCCACGAGCCGCAATCCGAGCTCGTCCGGGGACAGGTCGCGGTCGACCCAAACGGCTACGTGGTAGTCGACGGTCGCTCGACACGGACCAACCTGCCGGGCGTATTCGCCGCCGGCGATCTCGTCGACCACTACTACCGCCAGGCTGTGACCGCGGCGGGCAGCGGCTGTCAGGCCGCACTCGACGCCGAGTGGTACCTGCGCGACACGCCCGCCCTCGCGCCGAGCGCCGCGCAAGCCGCCTAAGCGACTGACCTGGCTCTACGCCGCGTCGCCCGCTTCGAGCGCGAGCAGCATCTGCTTGCGCTCGAGCCCGCCGGTGTAGCCGCCGAGTCCACCGCCGGCGTGCAGGACGCGGTGGCATGGGATCACGATCGGCAGCGGGTTGGAGCCGAGTGCATTGCCGGCGGCGCGCGCGCCACGCGGGCTTCCCGCCGCGCTGGCGATCGTCTTGTAGCTGGCCGAGTCGCCGTAGCCGACTGCGGCTGTCGCACGCAGCACCCGACGGCGGAAGCCGGTGATTTCCTTCCAGTCAAGCGGCGCCTCGAAGGTTCGCCGCCGCCCGGCGAAGTACTGCTCGAGCTCGCGCCGCCAGGGGTCGGTGGCGCCGGCGGAGCGCACGATTCGCGGTGAGCGCGCCGCCGCGAGATCCTCGAGCACCGCATCGACGTCGTCGCCGGCGTAGTGCAACTGGGTCAGACCGTGGCGGCTCGCGACGAGCAGAAGCTCGCCGAGCGGGCTCGCGATCGTTTCGTAGTAGAGATCAGCACGACCTTCGGCGGCGGCGCGCTCGGCCACGCGCTGGGCCGCGGCGGCCGCTTCGGGCACCGGTGCGTGCCAGGCGTCCACAATCAGCTCACTCATAGCTCCTCCCTAGTCTCATAGCGTCTCTCTCAGTCGTTTGAGTCCTTCGTGCAGCGATCGCCGTGCCGCCGCTTCCGAGCAGCCGATCACGCGGGCGATATCGCGGTGTGGCAAATCGCCACCAAAGCGCAGCAGCACGCTCGCTCGCTGTCGCGGCGGCAGCGCAGCGACGGCGCTCCAGATCGTCGTGTCGCGCTCCGGTGCGGGGACACTCTCGAGGACCGGCGCCGCGCTCAGGCCGACCTCGCGGCGCCGGCGGGTGTGGTCGATCGCCTTGCGGTGGGCGATCGTCAGCAGCCAGGCCGACACGTTCGAGTCCGGGCGCAGGCGCGGATAGGCCCGCAGCGCAGCGAGGAAGGTCTCCTGGAAGCAGTCCTCGGCCGCTTGCGCCCCGACCATCCCGCGCAGGTAGCGCCACACGTCGTCGCGATGATCATCGAGCACTCGCTGGAAGGGGATCGCAGTCATCTCTCACTTAACGCGCCGGCGCGGCCTTCTGTGAGATCGGCGCTCCACGACGATAATCATCGCCGTGGCTCGGATCCTCTTCGTCGCCGGCGGCGCCCGCGCCCGCGCGCTCTCCCCCGCGTTGATCGCCGACGGTCACGCGGTGCGGATCACGACCCGTGGCGAGGCCGGCCGCGCGGCGATCGAGGCCGTTGGCGGCGAGTGCTGGATCGGCACGCCAGACCGCATCGCGACGCTGCGCTACGCGCTCGAGAACGTGACGCTGGCCTGCTGGCTGCTCGGGACCGTCCAAGGCGACGGCGCCGAGCTGCACGGCTCGCGCCTCGATTTCTTCTGCTCGCAGATCATCGACACGACCGTGCGCGGTCTGATCTATGAGGCCGCCGGCAACGTCGCGCCCACCGTCCTCGCGTCGGGGGCGCGGCTGATTTCCGAGAAGGCCGCCTACAACGAGATCCCGCTGCGCATCCTCGACGCCGACCCGGCCGATCACGCGGCCTGGACCGAGCAGACCCGCGGCGCGATCGGCGAACTGCTCGCGCTCTAGGCGCCCGAGCGCCTCAGGCCTCTTCAACCCGGCTCATCCGCGCCAGCAGGTCGCTCAGCACGCGCGCCGTGGCGCCCCAGATCAAAACGTCGCCCGCTGTGTAGGTGTCTGTTTCGAAGGTGTGGTCGGCCCGCGTCATCGTGCGCTTCACGTAGCTGCGCGCGAGGGTGGCGAGCGAGAACTCGAGGACGGCTTGCACTTCGCGCTCGGCGATCCGCCAGCTCGGAGGGACGGTGATCGCGCCGACGAACGGGTAGAGCGCGAAGCCGGAGGCGGGGACCGCGGTCGGCCTCAATGCCCCGAGCACGCTCACTGCGCTGCGGTCGAGGCCAATCTCCTCCTCGGCTTCACGCAGCGCGGTGTCGCTGAGGTCGGCGTCGCCGGGGTCGCGGCGCCCGCCGGGGAATGAGATCTGCCCGCCGTGCCAGGGCAGGTCCTCACCACGCCGGATGAAGACCGCGAACAGCTCGCCGTCGCGCTCATAGAGCGGCACGAGCACAGCTGCCGTCGCGACGCCCGCGACCTCGATGCGCGCCGCCTCGAGCGGATCGAGCAGGACCTCGCGCAGGCGAGCGGCCTGCGCCGGATTCATAGGCTCGCGGGGGTGCGCTCGATCGTCATCGCTGTGCACGAGGCGAGGCTACCCATCGCCCGCCGCGGAGCACTACGTCAGCGGGTTGAAGAGCAGTCCGGTGAGCAGCTTGGGGAAGAAATAGGTCGACTTCGGCGGCATGTTCTCGCCGCTTGCGGCGACCTCGCGAACCTGCTCGACCGGCGTCGGGCGCAGCACGAAGGCGGCGTCATACTCACCGGCGTCGATCAGCGCGAGCGCCTGCTCGGCGTCGCGCGCGTAGCCGAAATCGTGCAGGTGGGAGATGTCATCGTCGCTCAAGCCGAGCGCGCGCTTGAGCAGCAGCTCCTCGAGCACCCCGGTGTCAAGCCGCCGGTAGGCCGGCGAGAAAGACGCCAGGGCGGCGTCGGCGATCGCCTGGTCGCGCAACGTCAGTCGCTGGGGTTGGTGCGAGCGCACGTCGACGTAGCCGATCTCGAGCGGACCATCGCCCCCTTCTGGCGCGATCTGCTCGCGCGCCACCGCCACGACCGAGAAGTCGCGTGCGATCGCGCTGTCCAGCGCCCGCCAGCGCGGCGCGTCAAGGCCGCGCACGAGACGATGCGTCGGGAAGATCGTCAGTCCCGGATCCTCGAGCGCGACGAGGCACATCAGCACATAGCGGTGCTCGCCCTCGCCGCCAATCTCCTCGGCGTACACGCGGGCCGTCTCATAGCGGTGGTGACCGTCGGCGATCAGAAGCTCGACGCCCGCGAGCGCCGCTTGCGCCTGCTCGATCGCACCGGGCTCACCGACGCGCCAGAGACGGTGCACCGTGCCGTCGTCGTCGCGAACCTCACCCCACGGCTCGCCGGCGGTGTACGGCTCGAGCGCGCTCCACGCAGCGGCGGTGGGGTCGGAGTAGAGCGAGAAGATCGGCGAGAGGTTGGCCTTCGTCGCCCGGGTCAGCCGCAGGCGATCCTCCTTCGGACCGGGGTGCGTGCGCTCGTGCGGGCGAATGCGCCCGGCGCCATACTCCTCGACGCGCACGCGGGCAAAAAAGCCGCGTCGCGTGCGCGGCGATCCATCCGGCCCGACATAGCGTTGCTCGTAGGCCCACAAAGCCGGCTCGTGGTCGCGCACCACGACACCGTCGGCTTGCCACTTGGCGAAGCGCTGCGCGGCGTGCTCGTACGGCTGCTCGCCGACCGGCAGGTCGATCTCGACGACGTTGTAGGGCGAGCGCGCGATCAGCGCCGCGCGCTGCTCGGCGTCGATCACGTCGTAGGGCGGAGCCGCAAGGTCTTCGAGCGGGCCCACACGCGCGAGGTCGTAGTGCAGCGCCCGCAGGGGCAGGATGTCGGCCATGACGGGCGCGAGGCTAGCAGCGCCGCGCGCCCGGCAGCGCCGCCGCGTACTCTTGGACGCCACGGGGCGTAGCGCAGTCTGGTAGCGCACTCGCTTTGGGAGCGAGAGGTCCCCGGTTCAAATCCGGGCGCCCCGATCGAGCAAAAGCTCCCGCTGGACGGGGTTTTCGTGTCTAGGCGGTACCTCGCTCGTCATCGGCCGCGACCGCGCGCCGTCAAGCCGGTGCTGGGCGGGTCGGCTGTATAACCTTCCGCCCCGATGTCACTCGCGGGGGGACGCTGGCTGCTCGCAACGGCACTCGTCGCGAGCGTCGCCGCGGCCCTGCTCGCGACCGCCCCGGCCTCCGCGCCGGCAGCTGGCTGCACCGCCAGGCTCTCGCTCACCCAGACGCTCACCGCGACTGACTCCCACGGCATCGTCCCCGGCCCGGTTAACCGCGCGCACGACGAGCGCGCCTACGCCGTTCTGCTCAAGTCGCCACAGGCGTCCGGCTCCGCGCACTGGCTGACCTACGCGACGGCGATCACCAACACCAGCGGCTGCACCGACCGCGGCGCCGTGATGGAGGACCAGATGCCGTTCCCGTTCGCCTGCGCTGCCGGGCGCATCGGCACCAGTACGACGACGCCGTGTAGCGGCACCGGCGCGGGCGTATCAATCCTCCTCGGCACGATCGCCGCGCACGCCACCGAGACCGCCTACCTCTCAGGGACCTTCATCAAGACCGGCAGCGGCGCCAACTTCAGCAACCTCGCCCAGGTCGGCTCGAACAACGCGCATCCCGCGAGGAGCAACACAGTTGCGGCGACAGTCGTCAGCACGACGAAGCAGCTGCGCTCAGCCTTCTAGCTGCCCGGCGCTTCGACGCCTGTCCCGAGGTGTGCTGGCAAGCGGGGATGAGCGGATCGGCGTATAACCCTGCCGTCCGTAGTGTCTAGAGGGAGGATCCGTATGCCCGTCCTGATTCGACACCGTGCCCCGATGAGCCCGGCGGAGTATGACGAGTCCGCGCCGCCACTAATCGCGCTGTTAAAGCAGCAACCGGGCTTCCTGGTCCACGTTGCATACGACGATGCCGGGGGCTTTGTCGTGGCCGAGGTGTGGGAGACGCAGGAACAGCACGACGCATGGTTCGACGCGAACGTGAAGCCAAACGTTCCGTTTGAGATCACGCAAGAAGTAATCGACCTTCACAGCGTCGTCAAGCCTTAGACCCGTCGCGGTCGGAGTTGGGCGCGAAGCTGAGCGCCCGGCTCCGGCGGGTTCGGCTCAAGCCGGCTTGCAATACATGTCAAGGGCGTGATCGCCGCTCTCGTTTCCTTCTCGGCCCCGGCTCCCCGGGGCCGGTGGTGTTTGCGCTCGCCCCCTGGGCCCGACGGTGCAACCTACTGGTTGGGTGGAGCGTCGTCCTACCGAGTTGCGCAGCAGGCTCCTGTTTTCGGGCGGTTCCGTGTCTCGCGGCGCTTTCGCGGCTCGCTTTGGGAGCGAGCGGCCCCCGGTTCAAATCCGGGCGCCCCGATCTCGCGAAAGCCTCCGCCAGCCGGCGGTTTCTCTTGTGCGGCCGGCACTATCGCGCTCTAGTCCACACGGTGCGCGAGGTATAGGCGCTCCAGGCTCGCCATCGCATTCTCCGCGTCGTTTGGGAGCCGGGCTAGCGCGTCCGCCGCGGCACGCACGTCGGCGAGCGTCGCGGATCGGGCTTCGAGCGCAAACCGGCCAAGCCAGCGCAGTGCCGCGCGATCGTACTGATCGGGGTCTTGATCGCGGATCAGTAGGCAGACCCGGAGTGCGTCTTCGAGCGCCACTGTTGGTAGCTCCGCGGCTGCGAGGCGGACCATCGCCAGGTGGCCGCTATCGAGCGCGCGGCGGAATCGCGCGTATGGGCTCCCTTCGCTCGTCATGCGAACACACGTTCGCACATCTGTCAAGCCTGGCTGACGATCCCGGCGCCTGTTCGCGGCGGCCGTCGCGTTAAGACGTGAGACTTCGGGTCGAGTCAGCCCGCTCAGCCCGCTCCGATTCGCACAACGCGTCAGGGGCGGGTTTGAGGTCCTCTAACAGCCGCTAGACACTTTGACCGGTGGTCATGTCGCGACGCCAGCCGGTCGCTACTTCTTCGTCGGCTCCTTGAACGTGACGGTCCGGCTCGAGAGCGCCGAGGTCCCGTTGCGCACAGTGAACTTGACGGCGAGCTTGTGATGGCTTTTGAGCAGACTTTGCCCGGTGGCGTTGAGCTCCACGGTGACGGTCTCGGTTTGACCGGCATCGAGCGTGATCGTGGTCTTGCCGACCGTAACCGTCCGCTTGGTCGTCTTCGTCTTGGCGGCGAGGGCGAAGAGTTTGCCGCCCTTCAGCGTCTCGGTTACGTCCAGCATGAGGGTGATGTCGCACGACCCTCCGCCACTGCAAATCAGGAGCGCACTGAGCGAGTTCCCGCTCGCGTTCGCCTTACCGATGCTCAGCTCGGGTGGTAGCAACGGTCCAGGCGAAGACGTCTGCTGCGGTGCCCCAATAACGGTGTAGGTGATGCTCGCCGTCGTGGTCTGACCGTCGCCACTAGTCGCTGAGACGATGTAGGCGTGGGAGCCTGGGCTGGACGTATCGAGGCTGCCCGCGGTGCCGGCGTTGCCCGTCGAGTCGGTGCAGGACGTGATCCCGGGACCGTTGACTCCGTCGCTACAGGCGAACGCGGTCGGGACGATCTGGCCTACCGTGTAGGAGCCGCCCGTCGCAGGCGTGATGATCGAGGCGCTCGGCGGGTAGAGCGGCGTGATCGTCACTGACGGCGTGCCCGAGGTGTCCTGCTCGAAAACTGCTCCCGGAGGACCATAGCTCGACCCGCCGCCGCCACCACCGGCACCCGCATCGGGGGTGCCGCAGCCAGAGCCGCCGCCGCCACCGCCGTAGTAGCCGCCGCCTCCGCCACCGCCGGCGTAGCTGGACAAGCTACCTCCGCCACCGAACCCCAATCTGCCGCTACCGGCGGCCATCGCGCCGCAGCTGCTATCGGACATGCCCGCGGCGCCACCAGCAGTCGAGCTAGCGCCGCCACCGCCGCCACCGGGCAAGCCTCCCGATACCAGCCCCCCCGGGGCTCCGGCGACGCCGACCGCGCTCGCAAACCCGCCCGACCCGCCGTCCGACCCGAGGTCATAGCTGCTGTCACTGGCGCCGCCACCCCCACCGCCTCCACCGCCACCACCGGCGACCAACAGCCGCGAGGCCAGCGACGGCGCGTTACCCGGACAACCGGTCCCGCACGAGAGGGTTCGCACATCCGACCCGCCGCCACCGGACCCACCGCCCCAGCCCCCACCCACGGCGCCGTCCGTCGCGCCGGAACCGCCGCCGTTGAAGCCCCCCGTGAAGAACCCTCCGGTGCCGCCAACCTCAACGTACAGCACCTCACCTGGCGTGACCGCAATATCACCGCTGACCTGCGCGCCGTCCGCGCCGAGTCCTGCGGTCGGAACGACACCGGTTCCATTCGTGTACCCGCCCGTGCCCGGAGCGCCAACCGCGACAACGCCCGCGTCGCTCACGCCTGAAGGAACCACATAGCACTGCTCGGTGCCCGTAAAGCCAAACGTCACCTGGTTCGACGCGCAGGCGTTGCTAGCGGCCGCCGGCGATGCCGATGACAGCAACACCGCGAGCGCGATCGCTGCCCCCGCCGTTAAACACCCCGCTAGAACGAGCGGCCCGCGGCTCGCGCGAGTGTCGGCGGCGGCATACCTCAGGCCCCTCATGCCGGAGTCACAATATCTCTCGCCCGACGTAGTTCCGTCAGGTCCTCGCCGGATGGCTCTGACGGCGCGCCTTACCTTCGATCGCCGCCGTGCCGGACACCCGATTGGGTGCCTAGAGGACGAAGGGGATCAGCATCCTCGTGCTGGCTCGGTACGCCGGGTAGGCGGTTGGAAACGTCGCGGTGAGGTTCTTTTCTTCCACGAACGCGCTGTAGTAGAAATACGCGCCCAGGACCGCGGCGACGATGAGGCCGATCAGGTTGGTCGCGAGGACGGTCCCGAGCAGCCCGGCCAGGAGCCCGGAGTAGATCGGGTGGCGGACGAATCGGTAGGGGCCGGAGGTCACTAGCTCCGGCTCGGCTTTTTGGCTCATCGGCAGGCCCCAGTTGCGGCCAAGGTGGATACGAGCCCAGATGGCCAGCGCGAGTCCACAGGCGAAAACGACCGTCCCGATCGCTTCGAGAACGGGGCTGTGGACCTCGAGGCTCCCGCCGCGGAAGGCGCGGAGTACGAGGACCACCGACAGCGCGGACAGGCCGGTCAGAGGGAGCCGACGCTTCGCACTCCTGCCCTCCTTCGCGTTGAAGGCGGACACCAGCCAGTAGACCCAGAACACGATCCATGCGATGGCGAGAGCGGTTCGAAGCGTATGCATCTGAGTCGGCGATCGTTTGCCACTGCCGGCGCGCTGTGGCTCTTGCTGCGCTCAATGTCGCGGGGTAGCTTTAGCGGCTCACACGCCAAGCGATAGCGAGGGCATGATGGCATGGCAGCCGCAAGCGCAGCCCCCGACTCGGCTCCCGAGCGAGGAGGTAATCATCAGCGCGCCGATGAGCTACGCCGGCTCGGCGCAGCGGATCATGCGCCTGCGCCGTCGCGCGCTAGTGGGCTGGAAGAAGGCGGCCGTCACGGGGCTGGCGGTCGTGCTTGTTGGAGTGGCGTGGTCGCTCATCACGGTCTGGTATCTGGTCTGGGGGATCTGGCTCGTGCCTTACCGCCTGCTCCGCCGCGGCGCGCGCAAACGAAAGGCGGAGGCGATGCGCCACCGTGAGCTGCTCGGAACGATCCAGGGCTCGGCGGCGGCGTCGGCGGCGGCGATTGTCGCGGCCACGGCGGCACTCCAGGCACCGGCCTCTGCGGCGGCGACAGTGCCTCTCGGTTCATCGCCCGATGAGCGCATCACCGACGCTGACCGCGAGCGCGCGATCGAGGACCTGCGTGGGCATATGCTCGTTGGCAGGCTCACGCCGGACGAGTTCGAGGAGCGGATCGGCTCTGCCCACGCGGCGAGGACGCGAGCGGATCTCGATCGCCTCAGCGCTGATCTGCCGCGCGCGGGCCTCGCCGCCGGCTAGCGCTGCGCGGGCGCGTCCGTGCCGCGCGGTAGCGCACGGTGTGTACAAGCACGACGGCAGCGACCGCAAGTGCCGCCTGGATCGCCAGCACGGCGATGATCGGGCCGTCGAGCAGCAGGACGTTCGGCGAGGTCTGAGCTGCGCGCGTCGAAAGGTCCGAGCCGATCCAGTAGGCCGTCACGTAGCCCGGGACGGTTGCCGCTCCTAGGCCGAAGGCGAGCGCCTGCAGCCAGACCGTTGGCCACGGAAAGCGTGCAGGGCGGAGCGCGCGCCGGGGTGGCGCTTCGCCGTATCGGGGCGGCGCGGACCGCGCAGGCCGTGCGGCTGCGCTGGATTGGGCACCGGGCTGTGCGCAGACCCGCGCGCTTGCCAGCCGAGCGTCGTATCCCGCGCGCCGCCGCGGCTCACCGAGCACTTCGCAGGCCTCGAGGATCGCTGCCAGACGTGCCGGGTCCGGTGCGTCGGCGACGTCCGGGTGGTAGCGGCGGGCGAGGTCCCGGCGCAGCCGCCGCACGTCCTCGACGGCCACGCTCTCGCTGACGCCGAGAACCTCATACAGTGTGGGGGACAGGGCGATCGACTCCATCGGCTTCCCGCGACCACGTTAGCGCGTTGGCGCTCAGCTTTCGCCGGGGTTGGCGACGACAGCGGCGAAGAGGATGGCGTCGTCTGTGTCGTCGCGCAGCAGCAGCAGGTAGGGGTGGTTGAACGTCACTGTGACGGTCGGCTGTTGCGGCCGCGCGATTGCCGTCGGCCCGACGATCGCCGTCGCCGCAGCGGCAACGGTGCCGGCTTCGTCGAGCTTCAGGTCCGCCGCGTGCTCGACCAGCGAGATGTTCAGCGCACGCTGCTGGGTGATCGCCGAGAAGTTCGCGGCCGGCGAGAAAGCATCGGTCATGCCGAGCGCCGCGAGCGGAGCGTTGAGTGAGGTCTGGGTCGAGAGCTTGAGCTTGGGCAGCTCCAGGTTGACGATGCGCTCGGTCAAGCCGCCGACGAGGGCCGCCAGCTTGCGGGCGCTGAACGTGGCGTCGAAGTGGGCGAGCGAGCGCCCGCGTGGAAGGATCGCGAGCAGCGATAGGGATGAGGAGAGGTAGGGGAGGTCGACGGCCTGATAGTCGCTCCCGGCGGCGTAGGTGTAGGCGGTTTGCTGCGCGCTCATGAAAGGCACCTGCACGCTCTCCCCGTTCGCCGTCACGAATGGGGCGAGATGGGTGAGCTTGGGATTGAACGGATTGCTCCAATGGGCCTTCAGATAGATCGCGTTGGCGAGGACGAACGCGGTCTGCGGCGTGACCGAGCCCGGACCGAGCAGGTTTTCGATCAGCTGGGCGGTGTGCGTGGCGACCCAGGCGTTGATCACCGCGCGCGCGGCCTCCGGCGCGGCCGCGAAATCGGTGCTCTGTGGTGGGGCGGCGAAGGTGTCAGTCAGCGCGGTGACGAAGGGGTGCTCGAGCGCCAGCCCGCTCTGAGTCCAGAGGGCGTTTGCGAAGTCGAGCTTCGGGGCGCCGCTGCCGGAGCCGATCGCGCTCCTCAGCGTCTGCTGCAGCGCGGCGGCGGCGGTGAGGGCGGCGGCCGTCGAGGAAGCGTGGAGCACGTGATTGATCTGCGCCGCAGTGTCCCCGGCGGCACCGGCGTCGGCCATCGTAAGCGCGGTATCGATGCTGTAGGGGGAGTAGACGACGTTGCCCGCGCCAGCCAGGAGTGGCAGCAGCGAGAGCGCAAAGGCGTTCTCCGCGAACGCGTCGCTCGCGGCCGCCAGCTGCGCCACGGATGGTCGTGAAGTGCGCGGTTGCGTGGCGTTCGCGCCGCCCCCACCAAACCCCGCAGTCGTGCTGAGCACAGCCAGCGTGATCATCGCTCTCCGGGGCGCCCGCATCCGATGAGTGTCTCAGGTGGCCACGGGCGCTACGATCGAGGCCCGGTGGGAGGGCAGCGGAAGCCACTCCCACCAGGCGGACCGGCGCTAGGTGCTGCCGGTCCCAGCGAACTTGAGAATGCTCGCGCACTTCGCGCTTGCCGCGATGAACTTCGGGTTGGTGCGGTCAGCGGCCGGGAAGACAGCCCCGCTTGCGAAGTTCGGGTTCGGCAGATCGAAGCCGTTCTTGCGCACACAGGCGACGAACGCGGTGACCTCTGCGCGGTCGGTGGCACTGCTGGCGGAGAAAGCCCCGCCACCGCGGGCGAAGCCGCCGCCCCCGCCGCCACGACCGCCAAAGCCGCCAGCGCCAAAGCCGCCGCAGGCCGCGAACGCCTTGGCGTCCTTGGAGCTCGCGCCGCCGGCGCCGGGGAAGCCGCTGGCACCCGATGCGCCGAAGCGCCTGCGGAAGCCGGAGGCCCCGCTCGCCCCGCTTGCGCCGAATCGACCGCGGAAGCCCGAGGCGCCGGTTCCGCCGAAGCGCCCGCCGCCAAAGCCGCCGCTCGGCAACGTGACGCCGTACTTCGCCAGGCACGTCGCGAGGGCTTCGCGTCGCGCGGCAAACGCGCCCGTGCCGGTCGCGCCGGTGGCCGAGGAGCTTCCGCTGTTCGCCACCGGCGTCGTTGTGCTTTTCTTGGGCGAACTGCCACCGCACGCGCTCAGGACGAGTGTTGCGGTCACCGCCAGGACAACCGCGCTCGCGGCCCGCTTGCGGATCCGTGACCGATCAACTTTCATCAATGCTCCTTTTCGTGGGTCAAGTGTTGAATGTGCGCCCTGACGGCTCAGCGGCCGAAGAGGCTCGCGACGCCGCTCGTTGAGGTTGAAGCGCTAGAGCTGGTGCTCGTAGCCGAGGCTCCGGAATCGGTCACCGAGCTGGCGACGACGGTTCCCGTGCTGCCCGTAATCCCCTCTACGACGACGGTGTCGCCGGGGTGGATCGCGCCGGCGCTGACGCTCTCGGATTTCTTGATCTTGGACTCCGGGGTCGTCTCGACGGCGACCGTATTGCCGCTCGTTTCGGTGACATAGAGCGTGCCGCCGCTGATGCTCGACACCGTGCCGGAAGTGCCGCCGCCGGCGCCGCCGCCGAAGAGGCCGGCAAACCGTGACGCAAAGCCGCCTGTTCCGGCCGCGCCGCTTGCTCCGCTCGCGCCACTCGCCCCGGCGCCAAAGCGCGACGCAAAGCTGCTGGCGCCCGCGCCCGCGCCGCCGCTGCTCGATCCCTGGCCCTTCTGTACGAGGACGCCGCCGATGAAGCCGCAGGCCGCGAACAGCACAAGTGCCAGCAGCACGATCGAGGGGGTCAGCAGCTTGCGCCGCGGCCGTTCCGGCAGCTGCTCGAGCTCGGGATACCAGTCCTCCTCGATTTCGCCGCCGTGGGACGTCGTTATCTCGGGCATCGGTGGCTCCTTGCCTGGGTCGGCTGGTGCGGGTGGCTGGGTTGGATCGTCATTCAAAGCGCAACGCCTCGATCGGTGACATCGCGGCTGCGCGACTCGCCGGGTAGGTGCCGAAGAACAGGCCGGTGAGGATCGCGGCGCCGAACGCGAGGAACACCGAGTAGAGAGCTATCTCCGGGTGGACGCCGGCGATCTTGAACTGGCTGCCGACGATGCCGAGCGCCACGCCGCTGACGCCGCCGAAGAGCGACACGAGAACCGCCTCGGTGAGGAACTGCGTGAGGATGTCGCTGCGGCGCGCGCCGATCGCTTTGCGAATCCCGATTTCGCGCGTGCGTTCAGTCACGCTGACGAGCATGATGTTCATGACGCCGATCCCGCCGACCAGTAGCGAAATGGCGGCGACCTCACCGAGCAGCGTCGTGAACACGCTGCTGGTCGAGCTCGATGCCGACAGCAGCGAGCCCTGGTTGATCACTTCGAATCCCGGGTCGGCGGTGTCGGTGACGTCATGGCGTTGTTCGATGATCGAGGTGACCTCGGCTTCGGCGGCGTTGAGGTCAGACTCCGACTTCGCTTGAACGGTGATCGAGTTGATCGAGCCGTAGCCGGTGAGCTGGTCCTGCACCGAGGTGATCGGCGCGAAGGCGATGTCGTCCTCGTTGGTGACTCCGTTCGTGCCCTTTGGTTTCGTGACCCCGATCACCTGGAAGTCCACGCCGTTGATCTGGATCGTGTCCCCGACCGGGTCGGCACCTTCGAAGAGCTCGCTGACCACTGTCGGCCCGAGCACGACCACGCGGGCGTGCTGGCTGACCTGCTGGCTCGTGAAGTAGCTGCCGGCCTGAAGCGTGTAGTCGTGCGCGGTCGCGTAGGGCGGCGTCGTTCCGATGAACTGGGACGGCGAGTAGCTGGTGCCGTTGTAGACCAGTGTCGGGCTTGCGCTGACCGACGGAGCGGCGGCTTGGACGTCGGGTGCCAGCGTCTTGTTGTTGAGCGCGTTTGCGTCGGCGGTCGTGAGGGTGACCGGGGCAGCGGCCGTGCTCGCCGCCGAGCCGCCGAAGCTGAAGCCCGACTCGACGAGCAGGACGTTTGTGCCGAGCGCCTCGATGCTCGCCTGGACCGCTTTCGAGGAGCCGTTGCCGACCGCGATCAGAACGATCACCGACGCGACCCCGATAGTCATGCCGAGGATCGTCAGGCCAGAGCGAAGCTTGTTCGCAAAGATGCCGCTCAGCGCGATGCGGAGCGTCTCGCCGCCCATTACGCCGGCTGCGCTCCAGTGTGTGGGATCACCGTTGCCGCTGGGGTCGTGGCGGACGCGGCCGGCGTGAACGGCGCGCGCTCGTCGTCAGCAACGACTTGCCCGTCGGCGAGGCGGATCACGCGTCGCGCCTGATCGGCCACGTCGGGCTCGTGCGTGATCAGCACCACCGTGCGACCCTCGTCGTGCAGGCGGTGGAAGATTGCGAGCACCTCGGCCGTCGAGCGGGAGTCGAGGTTGCCGGTCGGCTCGTCGGCGAGGATCAGGATCGGGTTGGTGACGATCGCGCGTGCCACGGCGACACGCTGCTGCTGTCCACCAGAGAGCTCGGAAGGCGCGTGATTCATGCGGTCGCGCATGCCGACCTGCGCGAGCGCGCTTGCCGCACGGCGTCGACGCTCATCACGGGGAAGCCCGGCATAGGCGAGTGGTAGCTCGACGTTGGCCAGCGCTGTAGTGCGTGGCACGAGATTGAAACTCTGAAAGATGAAGCCGATCTTGCGATTGCGCAGATCGGAGAGCTCGTCCTCGTCCATGCCGGCGGCATCGACGCCGTCGATCAGGTACTCGCCGGAGGTCGGCACGTCGAGGCAGCCGATGATGTTCATCAGCGTGCTCTTGCCGCTCCCCGAGCTGCCCATGATCGCGACGAAATCGCCGCGTTCGACCACGAGCGTTATCCCCCGCAGCGCCGGCACGTGAATCGTGCCGGTGTCGTAGACCTTTGTTGCTTGGCGCAGGTCGATCACACGGCGGCTGCGTCGCCGCATCGTCTGCTGACCGGGTGCCACTCCCGGCGGCATGGCGCGTGGCCGCAGCGCCACGGCCGGTTTTGCGAGCATTCGTGGCCTGCGGATGATCGGTCGCAGCTGTCGCGAGGAGCCCGGCACGATCATCCGCCTCCTCGAGAGAAGCGGCCGCCGCCGAATCCGCCGCCACCGAGCCCGCCGCCACCGAACCCGCCGCCGAGTGTTCCGGTCGCGGTGGAGCTCGAGGTCCCGGTCCCCGTGGCGATGCTCGTCGAGATCCGGATCGCAACCTGCTCACCAGCACTCAGCCCAGCGACGATCTGCGTCGCCGAGGTCCCGACGAGACCCGTGATCACGGGTGTGACGACCAGCTTGCCGTTCTTCACAGCCTCCACGGTCGAGGTGCTGCCAGCCGAGCTGATCGCTGCGCTCTCGACGTTGAGCGCGTTATTGACCTGCCCGGAAATGATCGTTGCCGTCGCACTCATCCCCGGCCGCAGCTGGCTCGAGTTCTGCGTGAGCTTGAGTGTTACGTCGTAGCTGACGACGCCGCTTGTGTCCGTCGAGAGCACGGAGATCGAGGTCACCTTGGCGGCGAACTCTTCGCCGGGGAGCGCATCGATACTCACCGTGGCCGGCTGGCCGACCTTGATCGAGCCGATATCGGCCTCGCTGACCGAGACGACGAGCTGCATCGTGCTGAGGTCGGCAAGGACGATGAAGCCGGAGCTGCTCGAGGATGAGGAGCTGCTCGATGAATTATCGGCCGCGCTCGACGACGAAGTGCCAGCAAAGCTGGAAGCCGAACCGGAGCCGCTCGAGCCCGAGCCGGATGAACCCGAGCCGGATGAGCCGCTGCCGGCTGTGACCTCGTCGCCAACGGCCCCCGAGATCGACGCGACCGTGCCGGCGGTCGGTGCATAGAGCTTCGTTCCGGCGAGCGCCGTCTCGTCAGTCTTGACGGTCAGCTCGTCGCTTGAGACCGCCGCTTGGGCTGAGGCGATATTCGCCTGGTCGGTCGCCTTGGTCACGGCCGAGTCGCTCGAGCTGGTCGTGCTCGAGCTGTTGCCGGTGCTGCTGGTCTTCCCAGTCGAGGACTTCGGTTTGGTCGTCGTCGACGCGCCGCTGGCGCCGGTGGACCCGCTCGAACCGCTGGCGCCGCTAGAGCCGGTCGCGCCAGTCGCACCGGTGCCGCCGAAGGCATCGCCGCCGGCCAGCGAAGCGGCGGAGGCACTGCCCGCACCGGAGGAGGGCGTGGATCCCGAAGGGTTCGCCTCCGTTTCGGCGAGCTTTGCCTGCGCGGCCTCGAGGTTGGCTTGAGCCTCTTCCAAGGAGACCTGTGCCGTTGTCGGGTCGATCTCGGCGAGCAGTTGACCGGCGGCGACGTGCTGGCCCGGACCGACGTAGAGGTTGGTCAAGATGCCGCTGGCTTTGAAGTTGAGGTCGGACTCGCTGACGGGTGCAAGGTTTCCGCTGGCCGATTCCGACGTCTGGACGACGCCGCGCTCGACCGTGACATAGCGGTACTCGACTGAGGACGATGAGGACGGCGGGCCGACCAACAGCACCGCGGCGACGATTGCACCGCCGCCTGCGAGGGCCAGCAGGACGTTCGGCCACGGGCGTGGCCGGCGGACCGCGGGGCTCAGTGGCTCAAGCTGCGCTCCGCGAGTCTTGGTGGGCAGAGGAGTATCGGTCATGCGACCTCGGCTCGGCTAAACGCCGTTCCGGATGGCGAATTGTCGACGAGGTTGTGCAACGTCTCCTAAGAAGCTCTTAGGCTGAAGCTAAAGATGATTCTGGGCACCCAACGGCACACAAGCCCCGGGCAGGCGCTCCAGTGAGTCAAGATGTCGCGGCGGCCGTGCGCATCCCATTACGCGCCGCCTCGCCCCCGTAGCTCAGCTGGATAGAGCATCGGACTTCTAATCCGAGGGTCCCAGGTTCAAATCCTGGCGGGGGCATTGGAAAAACACCAGCAAATAGGACACTTCGCTGCCTAAGACAAAAATGCTAGATCGCATCAAGGCGACTCTCCGGCGCGGGGAAACATGATCGACGAATTCGTCGCCGTCCCGTGCACCGAAGTCATCGCCGAGTTTGGCGAAGGTGTCGTGTGGGATCACGTTCACAGCGAGCTGCTCTGGGTGGACCTTGAGGCCGGCGTTCTCTACCGCGGGCGTCCGGGGCCGGCGGGCGTGGAGCTGCTCGGTCGTATCGAGCTCGGCTACCCACTCGGGGCCGTGGCACCCGCCCAGGACGGCGGCTGGCTTGTGGCAGCCGGCCCAGGGTTCGCGCGCCTCACCGAGGACGGCGCGATGACCTGGATTTCGCAGCCCGCCGCAGGGGAGCCCGGATTGCGCATGAATGACGGCGCCTGCGATCCGACCGGACGCTTCTGGGCCGGCACCATGGCCTACGCGGAAACTCCCGGCGCCGGCACGCTATACCGCCTCGATCCTGACGGCACGACGACCGCGATGGTGTCGGGCACGACGATCTCGAACGGACTCGGATGGAGCGGGGACGCCACTACCCTCTGGTTTGCCGACAGCGGCCGCGGCAGCGTTGACAGTTTTCGCTTTGACGCCGCGGCGGGCACGCTGTCCAGTCGACGCACGGTCATCGCGGTCGATCCCGAGGAGGGCGTCCCGGATGGGCTGACCGTCGATGCCGAGGATCACATCTGGGTGGCGCTCTTTGAGGGCGGCGAGGTGCGCCGCTACGCCCCGGACGGCGAGCTTGTCGCGCGCGTGCCGCTCCCCGTCTCGTGCCCCACGAGCTGCTGCTTCGGCGGAGCAGATCTCGCGACACTTTTTATCTCTACGGCCCATAAGAGCCCGGCAGCCGCACGAGGCATCACCGAGCCCGATGCCGGGCGCCTATTTCGAGCCGACACCTTGGTTCGCGGCGTCGCCCAGCCGTTTTTCGCGACCGCACAGCGACAGAGCTGATCGTGCGCGGATCACGCCAACCCAGCCTCGGTGACACGCCGTGCGCGGCGGGAGTGGGCGTGTTCATCGTCGGTCAGTTGATTGGCCCGTCATTGGGCGTCAGGTAGGGTTACCGCCGGTGACCGGCAGCTCTTCGCAGGCCCGCATTGGCTGGATCGGACTCGGCGTCATGGGCGCCCCGATGTGCGGCCACCTCCTCGACGCGGGCTATTCCGTGACGGTCAATACGCGCACACGCGCAACGGCCGAGCCGCTGCTTAATCGTGGTGCCGTCTGGGCCGATACGCCGGCCGAGGTCGCCGAATCGGCCGGCGTGATCTTTGCGATCGTCGGTTTCCCGGCCGATGTCCGCGAGGTCTTCCTGGGAGCCCACGGTGCGCTGGCCGGCGCGGCGGCGGGCGCGGTGCTCATCGACATGACGACCAGCGAACCCCAACTCGAGGTGGAGATCGCCGAGGCCGCCGCCGCAAAGGGCATCGCCGCGCTGGATGCGCCAGTGTCCGGCGGTGACGCGGGTGCCCGCAACGCGACGCTGTCAATCATGGTTGGCGGTGACGCGGCAACCCTCGAGCGCGTGCGCCCATTGCTCGAAATACTCGGCAAGACGATTGTGCACCAGGGCCCGGCCGGAGCCGGACAGCACGCCAAGATGGTCAACCAGATCCTGATCGCCAGCACAATGGTCGGCGTCTGTGAAGCCCTGCTCTATGCCTACAAGGCCGGCCTTGATCTCGACACGGTGCTTGAGGCGGTCGCCTCAGGGGCGGCCGGCTCGTGGTCGCTGTCCAACTACACCCCGCGGATGCTCGCCGGTGATTTCGAGCCGGGCTTTGCCGTCGACCACTTCATCAAGGACATGGGCATTGCCCTAGACGAAGCACGGCGGATGCGCCTGTCGGTTCCCGGGCTCGCGCTTGCCGAGCAGCTGTACGTCGCTCTGAGTGCCGAGGGCTACGGCCGCAAAGGCACTCAATCGCTGGTTCTCGCGCTGGCCCGGCTCTCCGACATCGACTGGGCGGAAGTCACAGCCAGCGCCTGACATCGGTGGGCATGGCTGCCGGCGGAGTTACGCCACACGCGGTCCGCGCGGAACGCGAGCGCGCGTTACAGCTCGATGGTCAGGCTCTCGATGTCCTTCGGGTATTCGGTGAGGACCTCGATCCCGTCTGGTGTCACCACCACCGTGTCGGAGTGGCGAAAGCCGCCGACCGTCGGGGAGTACACGCCGGGTTCGATCGTGAACACCATGCCCGCCTCGACCCGGGTGTGATCGCCGACGTCGAGAAACGGCGGCTCGTGGTTGCGCAGCCCGATCGCGTGGCCGACGTGCTGCTGCCAATAGGGCATCAGGTCGTTTGCTGCGAAGTACTCAAGCACGGCACGATCGACATCAGCACAGGCGATCCCCGGCCGCAGGGAATCCAGTGCCACCTTCTGTGCGGCAACCATGTGGTCAAACAGGTGCCGGGCCTCGTCGGTCGGCGGGCCGATGATCAGGGTCCGCTCGAGCTCCGCGTTGTAGCCCCAGATGGGTGCGCTCGTTTCCGTCACGAGCACGTCGCCCGGCTGGAACTCGATGTTGTGCGCGATGGCGTGCGCCCAGGCGCTGCGTCGCCCGATCTGTCCCCGATATCCCACCGACACCCCGTCGGAGGATGCGTGCTGCCCGCCGAACGATGAGCCGAGTGTCTGCAACATCTGCAGCGTGGCCTCTTGCCCGGCCCGCAAGCTGGCCTGCGCTTCGGTGGCGCCCGGCCGCGAGTAGAGCGCCAGCAGCCGGTGACCAGCTTCGCACCACCGCGCGCTCTCACGGATCAATGCGATCTCCGCGTCACTCTTGAGCACCATCAGGCTCTCGATAAACGGCGACAGGCCTGTTGTCGCGCCGCCCACCACCTCGCTCAGCGGCGGCCCCGCGTAGCCAAGGATGCCGGGGTACCCGTCGTTGTCCGCGCCGACCGCGCCCGTGATGCCCATGTCGCGCAGCACCCGCCCGAGGATCAGCATCGGATGTTCGACCCCCGGATATTCCGGATAGGACTCCACGTGCTCAAACTCGGTTTCCTCGTGCACGCGCTCCACCTCGAACCCGGGTACGAACACGACCATCGCCCCTGAGGCGTTCGCGGCGAACGCGACCGGGCGCTCGGTCGCCAGAAAGCTAAAACTCGTGAAGTACTGAATGTAATGCTCGTCGAAGAGCACATAACCCGTCAGGTTCTGACTGCGGATTTGCGTCAGCAGCCGCTCGCGCCTGGCACGCAACTCCTCGCGGGGGATCCCCGTGATGACGTCCTGGTGTTGCTCTGTGGACAAGGCGACCTCAAGGTTAGATGTCGACGCCGCGGAATACTCAGCGGGCGTGCCCATGTTCCACGCCGGTCGTCATTCTCTAGCTTGTTCGGGTCAGACCTTTCTAGGCAAGGCAGATGCTCATGAACGCAGCAGTAGTCCGGTTATTCGGAAAACCCCCGGTTTACGAGGCGTTCGACATCCCCACGCCCACGACTCCTGATGAGATGCTCGTCGACGTGGTTGCGGCAGGGCTGCACCCGCGGACGCGATCGAGCGCAAACGGGTCGCACTACTCCAGCACCGGCAAGCTACCGATGATCCCGGGCTTTGACGGGATTGGCCGCGATCCTGATCGCGAGCTGCGCTACTTCATTCTCGCCGACACCCACCTCGGGAGCATGGCTGAGCAGGCTCTAATCGACCCTCGGCGCAGCGTCGTTCTGCCCGCCGACACTGACGTGTTGACCGTCGCCGCGGCGATGAATCCGGCAATGTCCTCCTGGATCGCTTTACGCAAGCGCATCGCATTCGAGCCCGGGCAAAGCGTCCTCATTCTCGGTGCGACCGGCAACGCCGGACAGATGGCCGTCCAGATCGCCAAGCGCCTTGGCGCTGGCCATGTGATCGCCGCTGGGCGCGACCCCGAACGGCTCGCCGCGCTGACCGCCCTCGGCGCCGACACCACCATCTCACTCGCGGGCGATCCAGCCACGACCGACAGGTCGCTCGGAGACGCTGCCGCCAAGGTGGATGTCGTCATCGACTACCTCTGGGGGGTAGCAACGGAGCGCACCATGCCGGCCGTGCTCACCCACCGTGCCGACAAGGGCCACCCTCTGACCTGGATCGAGATCGGCTCGATGGCGGGTCTCCAGATCACTCTTCCATCCGCATGGCTACGCTCCGCCCGCCTCCAGCTTGTCGGCAGCGGCCAGGGATCGGTCAGCGCCGAAGAGATCGCCGGCGAACTCCCTGCGCTCGCCGCTGAGATCTCGACCGGGGCTTACACGATCGACGCCGTCGCAACACCGCTCAGCCAGGTCGAGCCGACCTGGAACGCACCCGTTGCACCCGGTCAGCGCATCGTCTTTGTCCCGTAGCCGCCCCCGCTCGTGAGCTCGGCGGCGCGACAGCTCGGCGTGGTGGCCGCCGGGCACCCAATCAGCGCTAGCGCGGGTGCCGACGTTATGCGCGCTGGCGGTAATGCCGTCGATGCAGCGCTGGCCTCGATGTTCGCGTCGTTCGTCTGCGAGCCGCTGCTCACCGGGCTCGGCGCCGGCGGCTACATGCTGGTCGTGGCTCCCGGGCAGACTCCGACGCTGCTTGACTTCTTCGTCGAGACACCCGGAAGGGAGGGCGATGCGTCTCGCCGTGGTGCGCTGATCCCTGTTCACGTCTCGTTCGGCGACGCGATCCAGACCTTCAACGTCGGCGCCTCCTCGGTTGGAACTTTCGGCATGCCGGCCGGCGTGTGTGAGGCGGCACGCCGGTTCGGACGAGTTCCCCTCGAGCAGCTCGTAGCTCCCGCGGTGGCGCTGGCGCGCGACGGCGTCGAGCTCAACCGCCAGCAGGCCTACGTCGTCGAAATTCTTGAGGCAACCATCGGCTCCACCGCCGAGGCGACAGCGCTATTCGCTCCGGGCGGGCAGCTGCTGCGCGCTGGGGACCGGCTGCGCCAGCCGGAGCTTGCCGATGCGCTCGACCGGCTGGGCGCAGAGGGTGCGCGGCCGTTCTACGAGGGCGACATTGGGGCCGCCATCGTCGACTGGCTCGACGAACGGGGCGGGCTGGTGACCGCCGCCGATCTGCGGGCGTACGAGGTCATCGACCGCGAGCCGCTGCGCATCCCCTATCGCGAGCGCGAGGTGCTGACGAACCCCCCGCCTGCGGCCGGTGGGATTCTCATCGCTCTTGCGCTGGCGCAGCTCGACACGAGCGCCTCGCCACCCTCGCTGACGCAGATCGTCGACGTGATGGAACGAGCGCAGAATGAGCGCACACCGGAGTTCCTGGTCGGGCTCGACGATCCGGAGTTTGTGCACGCCTTTATTCGCCGCGGCGGGCAGCTCGGCTCAACGACCCATATCGCAGCGCTCGACCGGGAAGGCTGGGCCTGTTCGGTGACATCGTCGGCCGGCTCTGCCTCAGGCGTGATCGTGCCGGGCACCGGTGTCTACCTCAACAACATGCTTGGCGAGCAGGATCTGAACCCGCTCGGCTTCCACCGCGACCTTCCCGGCCGGCGGCTGCCGAGCATGATGGCCCCGACGATCGTGCTCGCCGACGGAATACCGGAGCTCGCGGTCGGCAGTGCCGGCTCCAGCCGGATTCGCTCGGCGATCCTTCAGACGATCATCCGCTGCGTCGACGAAGGCATGCTCGCCCAGCAGGCGATCGACGCACCGCGCGTGCATTTCGAGGACGGCGTCGTCTACACCGAACCCGGGATCGACACCACGGCGCTCGAGCGCGCCGGACGCGCTCTGAAGCCGTTTCGCGAGCGCAACCTCTTCTTCGGCGGAGCGCAGGCAGCCGCCCGCGACCCGGACGGGTCGTTCTCAGGCGGCGGCGATCCGCGCCGGGGTGGAGCCGCGATTGTCGTCGCGGAGCGGTGAGCCCCCTGCGGATGACCGTGAGCGTCTTGGTGCGCTTACTTCCGGGTGCCCCAGCGCGCCCAGGACCGCCACAGTGATCTGCGAAAATTTCATGTGATGAGCTCAACCGACGTGACAACGCAAACGCCGTCGGTAACGCCAGCGAGCGCGTCTCCGGAAAGCATCGAGCTCGACGTCACGGGAATGACGTGCAGCTCGTGCGCGGCGCGCGTTCAGCGCGCGCTCAGTCGTGAGCCTGGCGTGACTGAGGCGCTCGTCAACTACGCCACGGGACGTGCGACAGTGGAACTCGGGCCGGGGACGCCCGATGCCGACCGGCTGGTCGCCGCAGTACAGGGCGCCGGCTACGACGCGTCGCCGGTCGCAACGAGTGCCAGCGAGCAAGCGCATGTCTTCGATGAGCAGGATCGGAACGATGCTCGTGTCCAAGCAGGCTTGGTGCGCCGCATCGCGGTTGCCGTGCCGCTCGCCGTGGCGATCACGGTGCTCACCCTGGTGCATCCGCATGAACCGACGGCGCGCTGGATTGTCGCCGGGCTCGCGGTACCTGTGCAGTTCTGGTGCGGATGGCCTTTCCTGGTCTCGGCATGGGCTAGGGCCCGGGCGCGCGGCACCAACATGGACACGCTGATCGCGCTCAGCACGCTCGCGAGCTTCAGCTACTCGACCGTGATGCTGCTCACGACCGAGACTGCCTACAACCACGGCGTAGCGGTCAACCGCTTCAACATGCCGCTCGACTATGAGATGGGGTCGATCATCATCGCGGTGCTGCTGATCGCCCGCTGGTGCGAGGCGAGAGCGCGAAGCAACGCTGGGCGTGCAATCCGCGAACTGGCGCGACTCGGAGCCAGCACGGCGCGGATCCCGGACCCCGACGACCCCACCGGCGCAGAGCGTCTCGTCCCGATCGAGGAAGTGCAGCGCGGTGACGTCTTCGTTGTGCGTCCCGGCGACAAGGTGCCGGTGGATGGGATCGTGATCTCCGGCACGTCCGCGGTCGATGAGTCGATGCTTACGGGTGAGTCACTCCCCGTCGAGAAGAGCGCCGGCGCGCTCCTCACCGGTGCAACGCTGAACCTCGACGGCCTCTTGCGCGCGCGCGCCACGGCCGTTGGCGCCGACACGGCGCTATCGCACCTGGTCGCGCTTGTCGAGCGCGCGCAGGCCTCCAAGCCGAAGGTCCAACGGCTCGCCGACGAGATCGCGCGCTACTTCGTTCCGGCCGTGCTCGTGCTCGCCGCGGGGACCTGCGTCGTCTGGCTGCTCACCGGACAGGGCCTGGTTGGCATGTTTGCCTCGATGCATCTGCAGCGCGGCATCGATGCGACGGTCGCAGTACTGATCGTCGCCTGCCCCTGCGCGCTCGGCCTTGCGACGCCGGTTGCGATCCTCGTGGGCACAGGCCGCGGCGCAAATCTCGGCCTGCTGATCCGCAGCGCCGAGATCCTCGAGCGCAGCCAACACCTCGACACGATCGTCCTCGACAAGACTGGGACCGTTACGACCGGAGAGCTTTCGGTCGCCGACATCTGGACCGCGCCCGGCGAAGATTCCGACCGGGTGCTCTCGCTTGCTGGCGCCGCGGAAGCCGGCTCTGAGCATCCTGTGGCAATCGCTGTGGTCGCCACGGCGCGAGAGCGCGGTCTGGATGTCGTCCAGCCCGTCGAGTTTCGCTCGATCCCTGGGCAGGGCGTGCGCGCCGTGATCGACGGCGCGTCGATCTGGGTTGGTCGGCCGCAAGGGTCCGAGCGCTCTGAGGAGCTCGAGCGCGTGCTCGAGGAGTGGGAACAGAGCGGCCGCACGGCGATCGTCGTCGAGCGCGATTCGCAGACGATCGGTGCGGTTGCGCTCGCAGATACCGTGAAGCCGGAGGCGCGTGATGCGATCGCCGGCCTGCGCCGGATGGGAATCGAGGTCGAACTGCTCACCGGCGACAACGAGCGCGCCGCGCGGTCGGTCGCCGCGGCGGTTGGCATCGAGCGCGTCCGCGCTGGAATCAGCCCCGCCGGCAAGCTCGAGGAGATCGCTCGCCTGCAGCGCGAAGGTCACCGTGTGGGGATGGTCGGCGACGGCGTCAACGACGCCGCGGCGCTCGCCCAGGCAGACCTTGGCATCGCGATGGGCACGGGGACTGGCGCGGCGATCGAGGCGGCCGATATCAGCGTGCTCTCAGGCGACCTGCGCGGCGTTGCTCGTGCGCTGCGCCTCGCACGCGAGACCTACACCATCGTGCAGCAGAACCTCGGCTGGGCATTCGGCTACAACCTGATCGCGATCCCGCTCGCGATGACCGGGCTGCTGAGCCCCGCGCTCGCTGGCGTCGCGATGGGCTTCTCCAGCCTCACCGTGGTCCTCAACAGTCTGCGGCTGCGGCGATTCGGTGCGCCCGGTCGCCGGACGCCGGTGCGCAGTCGCCGCCAGCGCTTCGCGAGCATCGCGGCGGTGGCCACCGTTCCCGTCGTCCTTCTCAGTGCGCTCGTGCTTGCCGTCCCCAACACCTTCGCCGTACCACGCAGCGTCTCTTACACGCTGAGCGAACCGGGCGGCGAAGCGCTCGAGGTCCAGGCCTACCCGCTGGAGGCCGGCACCGTACAGGTACACATGTACCTCCTCGGTTCGACGAGCGCGCAGGTGAGCTTCCGCTCGCTTGCGCTGAGCGCTACCTCGAACAAGGGCGGGCACGCGACCGCGACGATCGACTACTTCTCCGGCAATCATCGCGCTGCGTTTCCGAATCTGACCGTCGGCTTCTGGGAGCTCCATGTCACCGGAACCGACGGCGCCGGGCACCGCCTGAGCGGTTCGTTCCCGATTCCGGTCAACTGATTCGGACCGCGTGCGCTACATCAGCAGCTGCATGGCCGCGAACATGTAGGCCATGCCGAGTGCCATCGCGGTCATCGTAGGCCGCAGGTCGAGCTCGCAAACGAGCGGTTCGGCGGCTGCGGCCGACATCGTTGTCGTGCCGTCTGCGCCGATCGAGATTCCGGAGATCCCGGGGATCTGGTGTTCGCGGTCGAGGCGGCGGAAGGTGTTGGTGCCCCAGAGCCCGGCCTGGAGTGCGAAGTAGGCGACGAGCAGCCAGGTGATCGGTGCGACAAAGCCGTTGGCGGACCACATGTAGACCATCGCGCCGAGGTCCGTCGCGATCACGAGCCACAGCAGGTTGACGGCGCGTCCGCTGAGCACCTGGAGCAGGATCCAGGCGAGCGCTACTGCCGCGGCGTTGGCGAACGCCAGCTGCCAGAACGTGGCTGGGATGTTGAAGTGATCGATCGAGGTAGGCGCGAACATGAATGTCATGCCGGCGGCCATCAGCACGTGACCGGAGTGCCAGACGCGGCGCTGGCCGTGGGTGTCGAGCACGTGGCGCAGGTGGATCACGAAGATCACGACGAAGACGAACGTCCAGATGATCGCCAGCCACTCGGGGAGAATGTTGGTCGCCCCGTGTGCGGCGCTCATCGACATGCCTCCCATTCCCGTGTGCGTGGTCGTGCCCGGCGTTGAGCTCATGGCAGACATTGCTGAGCCCGAGTGTGAGCTCGTGCCTGGGTTCTGGCTTGCCATCGACATCGAGGATGAGGCCGCCATGCTCTCGAATTATCGGCCATGCTGGCGCTCCCTGCCAGTGTGGATCTCTTCGTTGCGGACGTAGCGAAACACCCAATCTGGAGCTAGCATCCTGGAGTGATGATGGGTCGCCGCCTAGCGACGCCTTCGCCGGGCCGGGCTGCGGCGCTCGTTGTCGCGCTTGCTGCGGCGGTCGCGCTAGCAACGCTCGCGCCGCTTGGCGTCCTCGGCCCGCTGACGCCTGGCGCGCTGATGCTGCTGCCAACCTTGCTGCTCGTCCTCGCGCTGCTTGCCGGGCACTTCCCTGGTGAGCGGCTGATCGAGCGTTGGGGGCGCGGCCGTCCACGCCCGCGCAAGGTGATCGCCCATGTTCTCGCGCCGACTCGCCGCTGGCCCCAGGCGCTTCGCGGCGGTCGCCTGATCGCCGCGGCACTCGCCGGTCGTGCCCCGCCCGCGCCCGCAGCGGGCTGACAAGCGCACACACCCTTAGCGCGCGGCTCGCGTTGCCTGGCCGCGACGCCGCACGTCTGCGGCGTCGCTTTCTGATTGCAACAGCGAAAGGAGCTGGAGATGTCGGATCGACCCTACGGCGCACGCAAGCGTGCTCCGGGGCTGCGCAGATGATCGCGCAGACCTATAGCCGCGTGATCCCCGCGCCCGTGAGAGCGCGGATCGATAGTCGTGTGCTGATCACGCCGCGCGGTGTGCAGATCGCGCTTGGCGGTTTCTGGCTGCTCGCAGGGTTACTCCAGTTTCAAAGCTATATGTACAGCTCGGCGTTCCTCACCCAGGTGATCGAGCCGAGCGCGGCGGGTTCGCCGTCGTTCATCGGTGGCCCGATTCTCACATTCGCCCACTTCTACGGCCACGACCTGGCGCTCTGGAACACGCTTGCCGCCGAGCTGCAGTGCGCGCTCGGCCTCGGACTGATCCTCAGCAAGAAGACCGTGCGAGCGACGCTGCTCGTCTCGTTCCTATGGGCGTTCTGGGTCTGGTGGATGGGCGAAGGCTTCGCGACCGTGTTCTCCCCGACGCCGGTCTCGCCGCTGATGGGCGCGCCGGGCGCGGTGTTGCTCTACGGCCTGATTGGACTGCTCGTCTGGCCGACGAGCAGGGAGCCGGAGTGCTCCGCCGCGGACGCCGGGCCGCTCGGCGATCGCGGCGGGTGTGTCGTCTGGTCGCTGCTCTGGGTCGAAGCGGCTTACCTCTGGCTGCTGCACGTCGACCGTACCCAGAATGCCGTCGGCGACCAGCTGAGGATGATGGCGAGCGGCTCGCCTCACGTGCTCGCTAGCTGGGAGAACTCGGTTGCTGGCGTCACGCAAGGCCACGGCGAGGCGATCGCGATCGTGCTCGCGATCGTGTCGTTTGGGATCGCGGCCGGCGTTTGGACGAGGGCGCGGGAAATCGTGCTTCTCGCCAGCATCTTGCTGTCGCTCGCCTACTGGGTCCTCGGACAGAGTCTGGGTGGGCCGTTTTGGATCGGCAGCGCAACGGATGTCAATTCCGGGCCGCTATTAGTGCTGCTAGCGTTGGCGCTGATATCGCAGCCCAGACTCAAGCTGCGAGCACGCCGGGAGCCTGCGTCGAACGTGAATCGCCCGCAACCGGCTGCGGACGGCTGACGGTCAGGACTTGGGCCGCGCGGACACGGCCCGCGGCGCTCACGCGAGGCTGTACCCGGCCTCTTCGACGGCGACCCTGACGTCGCTTGGCGCGACATCGCCGCTGACGACGAGCGATCCGCTCGCGAGGTCGACGTCAACGGCTTTCGTGCCGGGAAGCTCGCTCACCTGTGCGGTCACGGCCGCGACGCAGTGCGCGCAAGTCATTCCGACGACGGTGTAGGTGGAGTCACTCATCGGCTTGTCGCCTCGCCACCATCCGGAGATCATCGCACGCGACGGCAACCCTCAGGGCTGGTCGGTCAGCCCTCGCGCGTGCTCGTTGTCCCGCGACAGAGTGCCGCGGGCTCGGTCGGCCCGGCCCTGCCCGACGGCGCTTGCGCGAAGTGGTAGAGCAAAATCGTCTCGCCGAGCGTCCCGACCGGGCAGTAAGCGCGCAGCCACGCGAGGCCGTCGCCGGTCGTCAGGTCAGTCGCTGATGCCGCGACCCAGCCCGTCACGCGGCTCGGCGGAACGGCAAATAGCGAGCGGGCGTCAGGGATATCGGCAACCGTTATGCCGCGGGGGCCGAAGTAGGCGACGAAGGGATGGTGCGTGCGGCTCCAGCGCTGGAGCTGGAATAGATCCTGCCCCCAGTCAACGCTTGAGTTGGTCGCGACACGGTAGGGCGCCGCGAACGCCGGGCTGGTCCACGCCAGCGAGTTCGGGAACGACGCGAGCATGCTCCAAACGCCGAGCGCGCCGGCCACCAGCAGCGCGCCGCTGATCGCGCGTGAGCGCCGCCGGCTCGCCACGCCACTCGCCAAGACCAGCCAAAGCGCGACGACCGGCAGCAGATAGCGCACGCCGATGTCCCGGGGGACGGTCAGGTTGAAGGCGAAAAGCGCCGCCGCCGGCACCCCCGCGATGATCACCGCCTCGAGTCGTCGCGCACGGTCGACGCCGAGCAATCCGAGCGGGCCGAGGACGAGCACGGCAAATGTTGCGGGCGGGAGCTTGACCGCCAGGCTGGCCGGCCAATACCACCAGCGAGCGCCCGTCCAGGCCCTCCCGAGGAGATAGCTGGCGGCGGGGATCGTGTCGTTCGCTCGCAGGTAGCGGATGCCGTCGCGATAGGGCAGCGGCAGCAGCGATGTCGGATGCGTGAGCACCCCGGGGTCAAGCAGCGCGTAGACCACCCACACCACGGCCCCGGCGATGACGAGCACTGCTCCACCGCTGAGCACGGCGCGGAGCGCTGCGTCGCGCCGGTCGAGCACCGCCGCCGCGCTCCACCAGTCAAACGCGGTCGCGGTGAGCGCGCCGAGCGCGAGGATCAAAAGCCCTGATGCGTCCGCCAACGCGGCGACGCCTCCGGCCACGCCCAGGATCACCAACCGTCGACGACTCTTGCGGCGGGTCCACCGCAGCAGCGCCCACGCGAAACAGCTAACGGCAAACGCGAACGGCATGTCGACACCGTCGAGGTGGCCGAGGCCCAAAACCAGCGGCGAGGCGAGCCAGAGCACGGCTGCGAGCACCCCGGCGTCGCCGCCGTAGAGCTCGTTCGCGAAGCCGAAGAGGATGAAAGCGAGCGCCACCGTCATCAGCAACGGAACGATCCGCGAGGCAAAGTCGACGCCGCGAAGGGTGCCCGCGCGCAGCTGGGCGCTCAGGAACTCCGCGCTGTAGGCGTGCTCGTCGTTGGTCGACCAGGAGCTATTAGCCGGAACGACGTGGTTCACGAGCACGACCGGCAGATCGGCAAGGACCTTCATCAGCGGCGGGTGCTCGTCGTTGAGCGTCAGGTCCTGGTGGCTGATGGCGGCGAGCCCGGCGGCGACGTATACCGGCTCGTCAAAGGTTGGTGAGTCACGCCAAGCTTCGATGCCGCCAAGTACGAGAAAGAGGGTGGCGAGGACCGTGAGGAGGCTCAGCGCGGCGTGCCCGCGCATCCACGTCGCGGACCGCCGCACGGTCCGCCGCAATGGTTCCGCAACGAGCATCGCCGGCAGCGAAATGTACAGGGCCTCGCTGTCGCCGCAGCCGACGCCGTCGGTTGCTCGCGTGTCGCGGGGACGCAATGACTTCGGTCTCAGCGTTGCTGTGGCTGATCTCGTGGCCGCCGGCGCCTGGGCTGTTGGTGTATACGTCCGTGCGATGGCGTTCGCGGTCGTCTACCCCGGGGAGCCGTGCGTCGGCAGGCGCGCGGAGCCAGCTGTGAGGGCGAAGTTGACCGGTTTGCGGTTGCTGCGATGACGGCGCTCTGGCACCCCCAGGCGCACATGCCGTCAGTGGAAGGGAATGAGCTGGTGTTCGTCCGCGGCGAGGGCGGCTGGGTGTGGGACCGCGACGGCAGGCGCTATTTCGACGTCCCCGCGAGCCTTTGGTACTGCAACATCGGTCACGGCCGCCGCGAGCTCGGTGACGCCGCCGCGGCGCAGATCGGCGCGCTTGAGAGCTACTCCTGTTTTGACCGGCAGGCCAGCGCGCCGACGCTCGAGCTAGCTGAGCGCGTCGCCGGACTGCTGCCGATCCCCGACGCGAAGATCTTTTTCACAAGCGGCGGCAGCGACGGGATCGAGCTTGCGGCGAAGCTCGTGCGACGCTACTGGAGTGCGCTGGGGCGGCCAGGGAAGCAGACGATCGTCTCGCGCGACCGTTCCTACCACGGCCTGCACGCATACGGCACCGCGATCACCGGAATCGAGATTTTCACCGAGGGGATTGGACGCCTGATCAGTGAGACGGTGCGCGTGCCGGCGACCAGCATCGAGGCACTCGCGCGGCTCTTTGAGGAACGCGACGGTGAGATTGCCGCGTTCTTCTGCGAGCCGGTGATCGGCACCGGTGGCGTGATCCCGCCACCACCGGGCTATCTCGAGGAGGCACGCCGCCTGTGCTCGGTCCACGACGTGCTGTTCGTCGCCGATGAGGTGATCACCGGTTTCGGTCGAGTGGGTGCGATGTTCGGCTGCACGCGCTTTGGTCTCGAGCCTGACGTGATGGTGATGGCCAAGGGGATCACGTCGGGATACATCCCGCTCGGAGCGGTCGCTGTTGGGCCTCGCGTCGCCGAGCCATTCTGGCGCGCCGACAGTAAGCTCATCTTTCGTCACGGGCTCACCTATTCGGGCCATGCGACGGCGTGCGCTGTGGCTCTGGCAGTGCTCGACATCCTCGAGCGGGAGTCGATTGTCGAGCAGGCTGCCGCGCTCGAGCCGGTCATCACCGAGGCTCTCTCACCGCTGGCTTTTCATCCGCTCGTAAACGAGGTCCGCTCCGGTGTCGGCGTGATCGCGGGCGTCGAGCTCGTTGACCAGGCTGTCGCCGAGCGCGTACGGAGCCGCTGTCTGGAGGCCGGCTTTTTGATGCGTGTGATTACTGCTGCGACGCTCCAGATATCGCCGCCGCTGATCACGCAGCCCAGCGAAATCCAAGCGATCGTTGATGCCATCGCGTCGGCGCTCGATCGTGAAGCGGCGTCGTAGACTGATTTCGCGCGACCCGCCCCGCCAATCGCCTACCCCGGAGGACGCTAATGTCGACGACGCCCGCTGACTTCAACGCCCAGATCATCGAGGAGTTCTGCGCCAACGGGGGCCGCGTCGGCGGCATGTTCGAGGGTGCGCCGATGGTGCTGATCCACCACACGGGCGCGAAAACCGGCACGAGCAGGGTCAACCCCTTGGTCTACCTCCAGGACGACGACCGCTACGTCATCTTCGCCTCAAAGGGCGGTGCGCCGACGAACCCCGACTGGTACCACAATCTCGTCGCGAACCCCAACATCCAGATCGAGGTCGGGGGCGACATGATCGACGTCGTTGCCAGCGAGGCAGCGGGCGCGGAGCGCGAGCGCCTGTTCCGGGCGCAGGTCGAGCGCATGCCGGCATTCGCTGAATACGAGGCGAAGGCGCCGCGCACCATCCCGGTGCTCATCCTGACGCCCGTGAGCGGCAATTGAGCTGTCCGGAGGGCGCTCAAGGAGCCCTCGGGCACTGGTGTTGACATAACCGCCTTTTGTTTGACATAACGTGAAGGTGGGCGGTTTGCCCACAAAATCGCCCCAATTGGCGGGCTAACTCGTGACAGTCAATATCAAGTCGAGGGTTAGTGTTGGCCCTCGTTTCGGCTTTCGCGCGCCGGTCGGCGGGCGACTCATCTAGGGTTCGCAGCATGGCCCTGATCAAAGTCAGCGCTCCGCTTCGCCGTGAGCTCGCGCGCGTTCTGCCGTCGCGGCCGTTCGCGATCGAGTTCTGGGACGGCGGCAAGCTGGCCGCCACCGAGCCCGGCGCGCCGACGTTCTACGTGCGCCGTCCGTCGGCGATCGCCCACGCGCTGCGCTCGCCGGGACCGCTTGGGCTCGGACGCGCCTATGTCGAGGGCTCGCTCGAGGTCGACGATCTCGACGCCGCGTTCATCGTCGTCGACGACTGGGTGCCGCCGCCGATTACGCTTGCCGACAAGGCACGCCTGCTGCTGTCGCTCGGCGTTGCCGCGGCGCCGGGCGGGGTTCCGCGCCGCCCGCGCACCGAGCTGATCCTGCAAGGGGAGCGGCACACGCCAAAGCGTGACGCCGAGGTGATCCGCTACCACTACGACGTCGGCAACGACTTTTTCGCGCTCTTCCTCGACGAGTCGATGACCTACAGCTGCGCGATCTTTTCGCGCGGCGCAACGACGCTCGAGGAAGCGCAGCGCACGAAGCTCGACCTGATCGCGACGAAGCTCGAGCTGCGAGCGGGTCAGCGTGTGCTCGATGTCGGCTGCGGCTGGGGCAGCTTTGCGATCCACGCCGCGCGTGAGTACGGGGTGAGCGTGACCGGCATCACGCTCTCGCCGGCGCAGGCTGAGCTCGCGCGCAAGCGCGTTGCCGACGCCGGGCTGGCCGAGCGCGTCGAGATCCGCGTGGCCGACTACCGCGAGCTCCGCGATGAGCCGTTCGACGCGATCGCGAGCATCGGCATGGCGGAGCACGTCGGCGAATCGCAGGTGGACACCTATGCGTCGGCGCTCTTCCGCGTGCTCCGTCCGGGTGGGCTCGTGCTCAACCACGCGATCAGCCTGATGCGCCCCGAGGAGGATCCGCTCGCCGACAAGTTCACGATGCGCTACGTCTTTCCCGACGGCGAGCCGTTGCTGCTCTCGCGCACGCAGCTCGCGTTTGAACGCGCGCGGTTCTACACCGAGCATGTCGAGGGCTTCATGAAGGACTATGCGGAAACGCTGCGCCACTGGCACGACCGGCTCGACGAGCATCTCGACGAGGCCGAGCGGCTCGCCGGGATCGAGCGCCTGCGGGTCTGGCGGCTTTACCTGCGCGCTGCGCGCCACGGCTTCGACGTCGGCTACACAGCCGTGTATCAGCTCAAGGCGCGCAAGCCGAGCTAGGCCGTAGGCCGCGAGTACACCGCGCGCCACCACAGCTCGGCGAGTACCCGCACCGACTCGTTGGCATCGCCGCCGCCGATCACGACCTCGCGCACGATCTGGCCCTCGACCATCGCCAGCAGCGCCCGCGAGGACGTTCCGGCGGGGATGTCGTCAGGCGCCAGCCCGCGCTGCTGGTCGCGGCGGATACGCCGCGCCGCGGCGTTGCGCAGGCGCATGATGTAGGGCTCCCATTCCGCCGGCAGACGGTCCATCTGACCGCTCAGGCGCGCCGCGAGCAGCAGCACCGCGGCGTGCTGGTAGACCGCGTCGACGGTACGTGCAAGCGCGCGATGGATGTCGCGTCGCGGGTCACCGTCACCCTCGAGGTAGGGCTCGGCGGCGGCGTACATTTCGCTGAACGCGACCTGGATCAGCCGGTCGATCACTGCGCGCTTGTTCGGGAAGTAGAAGTAGACGGCGGTCCGGCTGACGAATGCGCGCCGGGCGATCCCGTCGATCGTGATCCGCTCGTAGGGCTCCTCGCGCACCGCCTCGCGCGCTGCGGCAAGGATCGATTCCTCGGTGGCGTTGCGCGGGTGCTGCTCACGCCCGCCACCCTCGCTCACGACGCGAAGTGCGCGGGCGGTCAACCGACCACACCCCCAAAGAAATCGATCGTGGCCAGCAGGCTGATCGTGAACATGGCACGCGTAGCGTAGTCGCCACCGCGGGCGGTTGGGCGGTCAGGCGGCGGCGATCGCCAGGCAGGCGTTCTGGCCGCCGAAGCCAAACGAGTTCGACAGCGCGAGCTTGATGCCCGGAGCCGGTCGCGCGCCCTCGGTGACGTAGTCCAGATCGCAGTCCGGGTCCGGCTCTTCGTAGTTGATCGTCGGGGGCAGCACGCCGCGGCGCAGCGTTTCGACGCAGACCAGCGCCTCGGTTGCCCCGGCGGCTCCGAGCAGGTGCCCGATCGCCGACTTGGTCGATGAGACGGGCGGAGCGTCCGAACCGAACAGCTCACGAATCGCCAGGGTCTCGATGCGGTCGTTGATGGGCGTGCCGGTGCCGTGGGCCGAGATGAAGTCGATGTCGCTGGGGGAGAGACCGGCGTCGGCGAGCGCCGCGCGCATCGCGACCAGTGCCCCGAGGCCGTCCTCGTCGGGTTGGACCATGTCGAAGGCGTCGTTGGACGCGCCGTAGCCGACGATCCGCCCGTAGACGGTCGCGCCGCGCGCGCGAGCGTGCTCCTCGTCCTCGAGCACGAGTACACCGGCGCCCTCGCCCATCACAAAGCCGTCGCGGCGCGCGTCAAATGGGCGTGAGACGCCGTTGGGCGACAGCGCGCCCATGCGGCGGAACGCGGCGAGGCAGAGGCTTGTCAGCGCCGCCTCGCTGCCGCCGGCGAGGACGACATCGGCGTGGCCGCGCTCGATCATCCGCATCGCCTCGCCGATCGCGTGTGAGCCGGTCGCGCAGGCCGAGGCGACGGAGAAGCCGGGTCCGTGGATGCCGAGCGCGATCGCCACCTGGCCGGCAGCGGCGTTCGGCATCATCATCGGCACGAAGTTCGGTGAGACGCCGCGCTCGCCGCGCTCCAGAAACGAAGTGCACTGCTCCTGCAGCGTCGTCAGGCCGCCGACGCCGGTGCCGAGGAGCACCGCGACGCGGCTTGGATCGCACTCGCGCACCCCGGCCTCCGCCGCGGCCTCGAGCGAGGCGACGAGCCCCAGCTGGGTGAAGCGGTCCATGCGCCGTGCGGCGCGCGCGTCGATGTGCGCTTCAGGATCGAAGTCGCGGCAGTCTGAGAGCCCATCGACGATGCCTGAGCGCCCCGCCAGCAGCGCGTCGAAGAACGCGTCGGCGCCTTCGCCGAGCGAGGTGACAACGCCTCTGCCGGTGACGACGACGCTCACGCGCTTGCCGGCTCGTTTGCCAGTTGCAACGTGAGGCGAACAGCGTCACCGACGCCTGCGATCGAGCGCAGCTCACCGTCGGCGATCTTGACGGCGAAGCGGTCCTCCAGTGCCGTGACGAGCTCGACCAGCTCAAGCGAATCGATGTCGAGGTCACGCCATTCCGTGTCCATCGTGGCCTCGGCGGCGCCCGGCACCTTGAGCTCGGCGAGCTCCAGGCGAACGCCTTCCAAGACCTGTTCCTCCGTTAGCTGTGTCATTGCCTGCTCCTTGTCGTGGTGATCGATGTGCGTGCTTCACCGCTGGCGCTGCTCAGCGCGGCTTGGTCCTTCCACGAGGTCAATCCTGCGCCCCAGACGAAGCCCGCCCCGAACGCAACCATCCCGACGAGCGCCCCCGGTTTGAGCAGTCCGTCGCGTTGCGCCGCGGCAAGCCCAAGTGGGATCGATGCCGCGGACGTGTTCGCCGTCCACTCTACGTTGAATGACACGCGCTCATGGGGGATGCCGAGCGCGTCGGCAACGGCGGTGATGATCCGCGCGTTGGCCTGGTGGGCGACGAAGAGGTCGACGTCCTGCGCCTGCACTCCGCTGCGCGCGAGCAGGCGCTCCGTGGCTTCGGTCATCCGCGCAACGGCGTGGCGGTAGACCTCCTGGCCTGCCATGCGTAGCTTGCGTTCCTCGCGCTCGGCAAACAGCAGCCCGGCGAGGCTCGCGTCGTGGCCGAATTCGAAGCCGGCGATGCCGAGGCCCTCGGTAATCGGCCCGACCAGCGCCGCCGCCGCGCCGTCGCCGAACAGCACCGCCGTCGCGCGGTCGTCGTGATCGGTGATGCGCGACAGAGCTTCGGCGCCGACGACGAGGACGTTGCGGGCGCGCCCGCTTTCGACCAGCGCCGCGGCGTGGTCGAGGCCGTAGAGAAAGCCGGTACAGGCCGCGTTGATGTCCACGACGGCGGCGGACTCGGCACCGAGCTTGGCTGCCACCGCCGGCGCCAGGCCAGGCGTCAGCTGGTCGGGGGTGATCGTTGCGACGATCACCTGGTCGACGTCGCTCGCCGCTGTGCCGGCGTCCTCGAGCGCGGCCGAGCAGGCGCTCGCGGCGAGGTCGGCGAGGGTTTCATCAGCGGCGAGCCAGCGACGCTCGCGTATTCCCGTGCGCCGGACGATCCACTCGTCGCTCGTGTCGAGCTGCGCGACGAGGTCGTCGTTGGTAACGACACGTGGCGGTAGTGCGTCGCCGATGCCGAGAATGCCCGCTTTCATTGCACGGGCACGGTTCGCTTGACGAGGCCGGTGAGGATCTGGCCGGGCCCGAGCTCGATGTAGTCGTCGATACCCAGCGCGTGGAAGGCGAGCAGGGTCTCGCGCCAGCGCACCGGGCGCAGAAGGTTCTCGGCGAGCTCGCGTTGCGGGTCCGTGAAGGGCGCGACGGTGCTGTTCGAGTAGACCGGAATTCGCGGCTCGCGAAACGTTGTGCGGGCGAGCGCTGCGCGCAGTCGTTCGGCAGCTGGCGCCATCAGCTGTGAATGGAATGCGCCACTGACCGCGAGGCGCTGCGCGCGCGCCCCAGTCTCGGCGCGGGCGCGCTCCTCGGCAGCGTTCAGCGCGTCGATCGGCCCGGCGAGGACGACCTGGCCGGGAGAGTTGTCGTTGGCGAGGACCAGTCCAAGGCTCGCGGCGAGCTCGGCAATCGCCGCAGGGTCGCCCTTGAGCATCACGGTCATCCCACTCGGAGTGAGCGCGGACGCTGCCGCCATCGCACTCGCGCGCTCGTCGACCAGCTCCAGCGCCGGTTCGAAGTCCAGTGCGCCGGCCGCGACTAGGGCCGCGTACTCGCCGAGCGAGTGTCCCGCCGCGACGACGCCGTCCGGCTGCTCGAGCTCCCACACCGCGACCGAGCAGAGGAACACCGCGGGCTGCTGGTAGCGCGTGCCCTCGGCGATCCGCTCGAACGGGTCGTAGTCGAGCAGCTCTAGTCCACGCGTGATCGCCGCGGTGTCGCGGAGGTCATCTGCCATTCCCTCGCTATGGCTTCCCTGACCCGGGAAGATGAGTGCGGCTCGCGCCATCCCATGGCAGCACACCCGATTTCGACCCCGCGGTTGCAGAGGTTTGACGCGAGCGGGGTAAGTGTCAACCACCCGGCGCGGCCGTACGTTCGTTGAAACTTGGGCGCGCGGGGTTGCGCTGGCCTGGCGCGGCGGCCTATTTTGTGGGCGTGGTGCGCTTCGCGGAAGCGGCGGCGCACCACACACTTTTCTCCTCTCAGTCGTTCGAGAGTTCGGACTTGAGTCGGCTCTGGGGTTGGGCGGGTTGCTCCTTTGCTAGCTCCTCGAGTCTGTCGGGCCGGCCGTTTGGCTGCGAGATCGCACGACTGCCCGCCATAATCGACGGATGGCGGACCTCTCTCAGTCCTCGAAATCGACGTGAACGACGGCGTGGCGACGACGCCGACGAAAGCCGGCGCGTTCGAGCGAGTGCCGTCGGCGTTTCGTGAGATCGTCGAGATCAACGAGCCTGGCCGCTACCACCTCTACGTCGCGTCGGCGTGTCCGTGGTGTCATCGCACGATGATCGTGCGCCAGCTCAAAGGGCTCGAGCAGGCTGTTGGCATTTCGCATCTCGATCCGATCCGCGACGAGCGGGGTTGGGCGTTCAGCGGCGGGCTCTACCGCGACGAGATCGGTGGCATGCGCTTCCTTTCTGAGGCTTACGTTGCCAGCGACCCCGAATATGGCGGGCGCGTGACGGCGCCGGTGCTGTGGGATCGCGAAGCCGGCCGGATCGTCAACAACGAGTCGAGCGAGATCATCCGCATGTTCAACTCCAGTCCGCTGGGGGACCATCTCGATCTCTACCCAGAGACCCTCCGCGAGGCGATCGACGCGATCAACGCGCGCGTCTATGACACAGTCAACAACGGCGTCTATCGGTGCGGCTTCGCACGGACCCAGGCTGCTTACGAGCACGCGTTCCTCGCGCTCTTCGAGACGCTCGACTGGCTCGAGGCGCTGCTCGATGAACGTCGCTACCTGCTCGGTGAGGTGCTCACCGAGGCGGACTGGCGCCTCTTTCCGACGCTGGTGCGCTTCGACTCCGTCTATGTCGGCCACTTCAAGTGCAACCTGCGCCGGCTCGTCGACTATCCCAACCTGTGGGGCTACACGCGCGAGCTCTACCAGTACGCTGCGGTCGCTGACACCGTGGCTCTCGACGAGATCAAACGGCATTACTACATGACCCACCCGTCGATCAACCCGAGTCGGATCGTTCCGCTCGGCCCGCAGCTCGATTTCGATGCGCCACACGGACGTGGCCGCGAACCGGCGCGCGCCGAGCGCACCGCGACCTAGCGGAGCCGCGGGCCATGTATCACGTCGAGCTACGCGAGTTTCCCCACAACACGCACGCCTACAACCTCGACGCGCCGCGATTGCAGACGGAGATCGTCGGGCACTGGGTACGCGGCGAGATCTTCAACTTCGCGGAGCGCGATTGGATCCCGCAGCGAACCGAGCTGAAGATCCTCGAGGGTCCTGAGCTTCCGCTCAACCAGATGGGCCTCGGCCGCGGCTGGACCAATGCCGAGAAACGCGGCAAGGACGTCACCGCTCAGGTGCTTGGGGCCGCGCGTGCGACGCTGTCGGCCTCGGCGGACGCCTCGGCACGCTCGCCGGAACTCGAACACGACATCCTCGAGCGCCTCGCGCTCGGGCCTGTCAGTCTCGCGGGCGTCTGGCGGCTCGCGCAGTCCACGGCTCCGGATGCGACTCCCGGCGATCGTCTCGCGACAGCCGAGCGCGCGCTCAACCAGTTACTTCGCGACGACTTCGTCGAGTTGTGCCGTGGTGGCGAGCCGCGCGCCGCGGCGATCAGGGGTGACGCCCGCGCACGCGTGTTGCGCAGCGCTACCGAATGGAGCGGCGATGACTCGACGGCCGCCTTTGTGCGGCTTGTCCCTGGGGCGATCATCGACGACGACGGCTAGGGCGCGCCGCCAGCGACCGGCACGCCGGCGATCTTCGCCCTTGAGCACGACGGTAACCATCTACACTGCCTCCCCGGCTTGGTGGGCGTAGCTCAGCTGGTAGAGCTCCGGGTTGTGGTCCCGGCGGTCGCGGGTTCGAATCCCGTCGCTCACCCTTGAAATTGCTGCAAATTGGCCTGTTTGTCGTCTGGGACTGAGCGAATCCCATGGACCAATTTGTGGCGGGAAACGCTCACGGCGCGCGGCGGGCGCGTCAAATCGCCAGTAATCCGGGGCCTGCTGTCGCCGGGATCCATGGTGCGGGCGCTCCCGCTGTTGCCTGGTCGTTGAGGCGCTCTCGACACCGGGCGCACGACAAGGTAACTTGTGGTGGTGGGCGTGGAT
>Ga0302325_10000314_pt1 | contig 139356 bp, 130 predicted proteins | sample Palsa_T0_2_FD_201948 | JGI IMG/M metagenome (GOLD analysis project Ga0302325, IMG submission 201948) | Peat permafrost microbial communities from Stordalen Mire near Abisko, Sweden - Palsa_T0_2 | ecosystem: Environmental > Terrestrial > Soil > Palsa > Peat permafrost | place: Sweden: Abisko...
GTCGCTTCGCGAACCTTGACAGCTCCGCTCGGCGATGGCGTTTGACCACCATGTTCCTTTGGTGCGCGAAAGCGGCCCTCGGGCCGCTTCGCTCACCAAAGGAACATGGAGGCAATAAGCCGCGCCGTCGAGACGCAGTCATGCCGAAGGCGCCGAAGCGTAGCGAAGGAGTGGCGAAGCCCGGACAAATGCTTCGCATTTGCCTAGACTTGACGGCGGCTCGGCGGCGTGGCCCGCGCGACGGCTCTAACCACTCTCATCCAACCTCCACCCACTTCCCCTCCCGGCTCGCCCGCGCGATCGCATGTACGGTCCGCTCGATCGCCAGCCCCTCGTCGAAATCGATCGCCACCGACGCCTCGCCCGCAATGCGCCCCAGCAAGGCCCGGCATTCGATGATTTTGAGGTCGTTGAAGCCAAGCTGATGGCCCGGCGCCACGATGAAGCGGTCGTAGGGCTTGTGGGCGGGGCCCATCAGGATCTGACGGAAGCCCTGGTCGGCGGGGCGCCCTTCGGCGACATAGACCATCACTTCGTTGAACCGCTCCTGATCGAAGGCGATCGCGCCGCGCGAGCCGAAAATCTGCACGAACAGGCGACCTTTGCGGCCCCAGGCGCAGCGGTCGACGTGGATGGCGCCGGCGATGCCGCCGGGCAGGCGTAGCAGGGCGGTCGCGATGTCGGACGTTTCGACAGCGCGCCGGCCGCCCGCATGGGGCCGGTCGGCGTACGGCTTCGACATTTCTCCGAACACGCTTGTTACGCGCCCGAACAGGGTCGCGATGAGGCTGAGCGGATGCACGGCGAAATCGTCGAGCGCGCCATAACCGGCCGAGGCCTCGCTGCGCCAGGAATGGGGCTGGTCGGGATCGGCCATAAAATCCTCGTCCATCTCGATGCGGAGATGATTGACGGCGCCGATTCTCCCTTCGTCGAGCAGCGAGCGGATGTAACGAATGGCCGGATTCTGGATGTAGTTATAGCCGAGGATCGCGACGCGGCCTGAGCGGCGAGCCGCCTCGGCCATGCGCTCGGCGTCGACGAGCTTGGGCGCCATCGGCTTTTCGCACCAGACATGCTTGCCCGCGGCCAAGGCGGCGATCGCCATCTCGGCATGGAAGGAATTGGGCGTGGTGACGGAGACGACATCGACGGCGGGATCGGCGATCAAGGCGCGCCAATCGGCCGTCGCCTTGGCGAAGCCGAATTCCGCGGCGCGCTTTCGGGCGAGTTCCTCCGTCACCTCGCAAAGGACGGCGAGCCGCACGTCGGGCGTGTCGCCAAACACGGCCTTGACCCCTGTCCAGGCGAGCGCATGACATTTGCCCATATAGCCGGTGCCGATGAGGCCGACGCCGATCGAAGCCATTGGCAGTTCCTCCGCAAAACAAATATTCTCTGGACTAAGCAATTTAGAACTTTCATTCTGTTTCGCGCCGTCAGAGTCAAGCCTCTGGACGAGACAGAGGCCGCAAACAGCCATGGGACGCGGATGAGAATCCCGAGCGATTTCGAGGCGCTGAAGACCCGGCTCATCCAGATCAAACCCGATTTGCCCAAGCGCCTGCAGCAGGTCGCCGCCTTCGCGCTAGAAAATCCGCAGGAAATGGCGCTGGGCACCGCCTCCAGCATCGCCGAGCGCGCGCATGTGCAGGCGTCAACCCTCGTCCGATTCGCCCAGGCGATCGGCTTTGGCGGTTTTTCCGAGCTGCAGGCGATCTTTCGCTCGCATCTTCGCGATCGCTGGCCGGACTATCCCGAGCGCATGAAGGCGCTGCACGCCAGCGCCAGGGACAGCGGCGATCCGACCCACCTGCTGGCCGGCTTCGCCGATTCGGCCACGGCCTCGCTCGCGCACCTGCGCGAGACCGTTGCGCGCGCCGATCTCGATCGGGCGACCGATCTGCTAAACCCAGCCGAGACGATCTATCTGATCGGCCAGCGCCGGGCGTTTTCCGTGTCGCACTATATGGCTTATGCGCTCGGCAAACTCAGCGTGCGCGCCATGCTGATCGACAATGTCGGCAGCCTCGGCGCCGAACAGATGGCCAATGCGACGCCGAGCGACGCCCTCATCGCGATAAGCTTTGCTCCCTATACGCCTTTTACCGTCGACCTGACGCGCAAGGCGCGCGAGCGGGCGATGCCGATCGTCGTCATCACCGACAGCCCGCTGAGCCCGCTGGCGGGCCTCGCCGATGTCCGGTTCGAGATCGCCGAGAGCGATTTCGGGTCGTTTCGCTCGTTGGCGGCGACGTTTTGCCTGGCGATCACGCTGGCCGTCGCGCTCGCGGAAAAGAGGGACGGGCGGGCGTGAGCGGGCGGCGAAGTCGATAGATCGACGCCCCGGCGATCGACGCGGCCGGCGACTCGGTGGCGTGGCTCCCGGGAGGCGGACGGACGGTCAGACGCCGCTCACCCGCCCCGCAACTGCGCGTTGATCTGCCCCAGAAACCCAGTCAGATCGCTTGTCACGAAGTCGATGGCGAGCGCATCGTCGATTTCGCGGTCATGCGCCTCGCGATGGTCGAGCTGGTCTGCGCCGGCGATGACGTGGATCGTCGTCATGCCGAGCGCGCGCGGCTCGATCAGATTCTTGGCGATATCCTCGAACATCGCGGTGCGCCTGGGATCGAGCCCGAATTTATCGAAGAACGCCTTATAGGAGGCGGCGGCGGGTTTGGGGACCATGTTGGAGGCGACAATGTCGAATACATCCTCGAACGCGCCCTCAAGGCCCAACTGGGCTGCGGTTTGCAGGGCGTGGTCGCGCGAGCCGTTGGTGAAAATCAATTTGCGGCCCGGCAAGGCGGCGATTTCCTTTGCGAGGGCGGGATTGGCGGCGAGGCTTGAACGATCGATGTCGTGGACGAAGGCGAGAAACTCCTCGTGGCCGACCAGATTCTCATCGATGAGGCCGGCGAGCGTCGTGCCGTGGCGCTGGTAATAATATTTCTGCAGCGCGCGAGCCGATTGGCCGTCGAGGCCGAAAAGCTGCATTACGAACAAAGTGATGCGTTGATCGATCTTCGGCCATATCTGGCTGTCGGAGGGATAAAGCGTATTGTCGAGGTCGAAAACCCAGGCCTCAATGGATCTGAATTTCGCGCGCAGGGCGGCGTCGGCGCGGTCGCGCGCCGTCACGGACCCTTTTTGCAACAGGGGTTTGTTCACGACCACCTTCGAATTTGTCCCCTTGCAGGGGCATCGATCAATAGCGGCGCGCCCCGCCTTAGTCCATCCGCATCGCGAGGCCGGCCGCGGCCATGTGCTGTTTGGCTTGGCGGATCGTGAATTCGCCAAAATGGAAGATCGAGGCGGCGAGAACCGCGTTGGCGTGGCCGATGCGCACGCCGTCGACGAGATGATCGAGATTTCCGACCCCGCCCGAGGCGATGACCGGCACGCTGACAGCGGCGGCGACCGCACTGGTCAGCGCCAGATCAAAGCCGGTCTTGGCGCCGTCACGGTCCATCGAGGTCAGCAGAATCTCGCCCGCGCCCAAAGCGACGACTTCGCGCGCGAAATCCACGGCGTCAACGCCGGTCGCGCGCCGGCCGCCATGGGTGAATATTTCCCAACGCGGCGCCGCGCCGGGCGCCGATGTCATTTTGGCGTCGATCGCCACGACAATGCACTGGCTGCCGAATTTTTCGGCAGCGGCCCGAACGAAGGCGCGGTCGTTGACCGCCGCCGTATTGACCGCCACTTTATCGGCGCCGGCCAGCAATAAATTGCGAATGTCCTCGGTCTTGCGCACGCCGCCGCCCACTGTCAGCGGCATGAAGCATGCCTCGGCCGTGCGCCGGACGACATCAAGCAGGGTGGAGCGATTTTCATGGCTGGCGGTGATATCGAGAAAGCACAGTTCGTCCGCGCCAGCTGAATCATACGCCATCGCACATTCGACGGGGTCGCCCGCGTCGCGCAGATCAACGAAATTGACGCCTTTGACGACACGTCCGTCTTTGACGTCAAGGCAGGGGATGACTCGGATCTTAAGCATCGGCGTTTCTTGCCGCGTAGATCATGGCGAGCGCCTCGGCGGGATTAAGCCGGCCGTCATAAAGCGCGCGCCCTGCGATGGCGCCCGCCAAACGCCGGCAATCGGGGGCGAGCAGGCGTCTCACGTCGTCGATCGAGGCGAGACCGCCCGAAGCGATGACCGGAATGGAGAGCGCCTCCGCCAGGACCAAGGTCGCCTCGATATTGAGCCCCCTGAGCACGCCGTCGCGGGCAATGTCGGTGTAGATGATCGCCGCGACGCCGGCATCCTCGAAGCGAAGCCCCAGTTCCAGGGCTGAAACGTCCGAAGTCTTGGCCCAACCCTCGACCGCGACCCGCCCGTCGCGCGCGTCGATGCCCACGGCAATCTGCCCGGGGTGAAGGCGCGCGGCCTCGCGCACGAAGTCGGGATCGCGCACGGCGGCGGTGCCGATGATGACGCGGGCGACGCCGCGCTCGAGCCAGCCGCTCACCGTCTTCATGTCGCGGATGCCGCCGCCGAGTTGGACCGACATATCAACGGCGGCGAGAATCTTTTCCACCGCCTCCGCGTTCATCGGCTTGCCCGCAAACGCGCCGTCGAGATCGACAACATGCAAGTGGTCGAACCCCTGAATCTCAAATTCGTGCGCCTGGGCCGCCGGATCGACGTTGAAAACGGTCGCCTGCGCCATGTCGCCACGCACCAGACGCACGCATTCGCCGCTCTTGAGATCAATTGCCGGAAAGATAATCACGGACGCCATTTCAGAAAATTCGAGATCAACGCCAAACCAAGCTTCTGGCTCTTTTCGGGGTGGAATTGCGCGCCAACCATATTGTCGCGACCGATGACTGCAGTTATCGGGCCACCATAATCGGCGACGGCCACCACATCGGCGTCGAGGCCGGGGAAAAGCTGAAAAGAATGGACGAAATAAGCATGGAGGCCGGCCTCGATCCCATTCAGCACAGCGTGCGGGCGCAGGCGCTTCAAATTATTCCAGCCCATGTGCGGTATTTTGAGCGCGGGATCGCGGCTGCAGATCGCGGCGACGTCGCCGGGGATCCAGTTCAGCCCTTGCGTGATTTCATACTCGAGACCCTGCGCCGCCATCAGTTGCATGCCGACGCAAATGCCAAGAAACGGGCGTCCGCGACCATGCACCGCCTCTTCGAGCGCGTCGACCATGCCGGCGACCCCATCGAGGCCGCGCCGACAGTCGGCGAAGGCTCCGACGCCCGGCAGCACGATTTGATCGGCGCGCGCGACGACCTCGGGACGCGAAGTGACCCTTATCGTCGCATCGAGCCCGCCCTCCCGCGCAGCGCGCTCAAAGGCCTTGTGAGCCGAGTGCAGATTGCCCGACCCGTAATCGACGATGGCGACATCCACCTCAGCCTCCCGCTTCCGGGAACAGCCCGATCACATGGCCCTCGCCGACAGGCGCGGTTGGCCGGGCGGCCGGACCTGACGCGGCGGGAGCGGCCGGCGCGGCGGCGAGCCAGCGTGAAAAAAAGCCGCGCTCGGCGGCGTCGCGGTCCGCTGCGGCCACGATGTCGCCGAGCCGGGAGCCCCGACGCTCGGCCGCCGCCGCGGCGAGATTCCGGCCTTCAAGGCCGATGAACAACGCGCTGAGGAAATAAAGCCAGAACTCGGCGGATGCGGACAACCGCCCAAGGGAAACGGCGAAAGCGATGATTGCCGCGCCGAGACACCACAACGCCAGAGCGCGCCATAGGCCGCGCATCAACAGCCAGATCGGGCCAAACAGAAGCCCCGTCCAGGATAAACCTTCGCGCTGAAAACTGACCCGGTCGGCCAGGCTCGCCGGATCGGCGCCGCCCGCGGGGATATGCACTCGATAGATCGCCATTTGTCACCAAACCCAGCGGCCTAAGGCCTCAAAAAATAACAAATCAGAGCGCGCCTTTCGTCGAGGGAACGCGCTCGGCCTGTCGGCCATCGATCGCGATCGCCGCGCCAAGAGCTCTTGCAACGCCCTTGAAGCAGGATTCGGCGATATGGTGGCTGTTTGCGCCATACAAGGTCTCGATATGCAGGGTCACCCCGGCATGGACCGCAACCGCCTGAAAGAACTCGCGAACGAGTTGCGTGTCGAAGCCGCCGATCTTCTCGGTCGGGAAGGCGACTTTGAAGACCAGGAACGGCCGTCCCGATATGTCGAGAGCGACGCGGGTCAGCGTCTCGTCCATAGGCAAAAGGCAATCGGCATAGCGAACAATGCCGCGCTTATCGCCCAAAGCCTTGGCGAGAGCCTGACCTAGCGCGATGCCGACATCCTCGACCGTGTGGTGCTGGTCGATATGCAGATCGCCCTTGGCGCGGATCGTCAGGTCGATCAGAGCATGGCGCGCGATCTGATCGAGCATATGGTCGAAAAAGCCGACGCCGGTCGCGACGTCGCCAATCCCGGCGCCGTCAAGCCCGACGGTGACCGAGATTTCGGTCTCGTTGGTCTTGCGCGTGATGGCAGCGCTGCGCATCGTTCTTTCTCTTCAAAAGCCGTCGCCCTGGCCCGAATGGCGCCGGTTGATAGCAATATGCGCGCCAATTGACCACTCGCGCAGGGGAAGGCGGCCAATTCGGTTAATCAAAGGGTCTGACGCCCTTGCTTTGAAGCGCCACGCCCCATAGATCGGGTCGCCTCGCCAAAAGGGCAAGGCGCAATGCGAAGGGTTCGGACACGGGAATGAGCGATCAAGCGGCCGAGCGCGGCTCCGGCTGGCATGCCACGACCATTCTGATGGTGCGCAAGGGCGGCAAAACCGTCATTGGCGGCGATGGCCAAGTCAGTCTCGGCCAGACGATCGTCAAGGGCAACGCCCGCAAAGTTCGCCGCCTCGCCAAGGGCGACGTCATCGCCGGCTTCGCCGGGGCGACAGCGGACGCTTTCACGCTGTTCGAAAGGTTGGAGGCCAAGCTCGAACAATATCAGGGCCAATTGGCGCGGGCCTGCGTCGAACTCGCCAAGGATTGGCGCACCGACCGATATCTTCGGCGGCTGGAGGCGATGATGCTGGTGGCCGACAAGTCCAGCGGCTTCATTTTGACGGGGACCGGCGACGTTCTTGAGCCCGAAGGCGACGAGAACGGCTCGGTGATGGGCATTGGTTCGGGCGGCAATTATGCGCTCGCCGCGGCGCGGGCGCTGCTGGCCACCGATCTCGACGCCGAGACGATCGTGCGCCGATCCATGGCGATCGCCGCCGAAATCTGCGTCTACACCAACAACAATCTCGTTATCGAGAGCCTTTAGCCCGAAAGTGCGCGATCCATGACCGAATTCTCGCCGCGCGAGATTGTCTCCGAGCTTGACCGTTTTATTGTCGGCCAGCACGACGCCAAGCGCGCCGTCGCGATCGCCCTGCGCAACCGATGGCGCCGCCTCAAATTGCAGCCGCCTATGCGCGAAGAAGTGATGCCCAAGAACATTCTGATGATCGGCCCGACGGGCTGTGGCAAAACGGAAATATCGCGCCGCCTCGCCAAACTCGCCGGCGCGCCCTTCATCAAGGTCGAGGCGACAAAATTCACCGAAGTCGGCTATGTCGGACGCGACGTCGAACAAATCATTCGCGACCTCCTCGAGATCGGCGTTGGGCTGGTCAAAGACAAGAAGCGCAAGGACATCGAGGCTAAGGCGCAGCTGGCGGCCGAAGAACGCGTGGTCGACGCACTGGTCGGCGCCAATGCCTCCAGCGCGACGCGCGACGCCTTCCGCCGAAAGCTGCGCGCGGGTGAACTCGACGACAAGGAGATCGAAATCGAACTTGCCCAGGCCGGCCCAAATATGCCGATGTTTGAGCTGCCCAACATGCCGGGCGCCTCGGTCGGCGCGATATCGATCGGCGATATTTTCGGCAAGGGCTTCGGGCAGAAGCCCAAGCTTCGCCGCACCAGCGTGCGCGACGCCCACGAGCCCCTGCTCGCCGCCGAGGCCGATAAATTGCTCGATCAGGACCAGATCGTCCGGGAGGCGATCCAGGAAGTGGAGAACAACGGCATCGTGTTCCTCGACGAAATCGACAAAATCTGCTCGCGCGAAGGGCGCGGCGGCGCCGATGTGTCGCGCGAAGGCGTTCAGCGCGATCTATTGCCGCTGATCGAAGGAACAACCGTCTCGACCAAGCACGGCTCGGTGAAGACGGACCACATCTTGTTCATCGCGTCCGGCGCCTTTCACGTCTCGCGGCCCTCCGATCTGCTGCCCGAACTGCAGGGGCGCCTGCCGATCCGCGTCGAACTCGCCTCGCTGACCGAGGAGGATTTCCGGCGCATCCTAACCGAGACCGAGGCGAGCCTCATCAAGCAATATGTCGCGCTGATGCGCACCGAGGGGGTCGATCTCGCCTTTTCCGACGATGCGATCAACGCCTTGGCGCGCGTCGCTGCTCTGGTGAACGCGACGGTCGAAAACATCGGCGCGCGGCGCCTGCAGACCGTCATGGAGCGGGTGCTCGACGAGGTGAGTTTCTCGGCGCCCGATCGATCGGGCGAAACGATCGCCATTGATGCGGCTTTCGTCGAGAAAAACGTCGGCGACCTCGCCAAAAACGCGGATCTGAGCCGGTTTATCCTCTAGCGGCGGGCATTCTCGACGGCCGCTGCCAGGCGCCGACCTTGCGTCCCAGGACGCGCGTTGCGATAAGGCGGCCGCTTCTCTTCTTTCACGATTTCGAGAGATCCTGATGGCGCAATTCCCCGAGCTGGTGTTTTCCGGCGTGCAGCCGACCGGCAATTTGCATCTTGGTAATTATCTGGGCGCGCTCAAGCGCTTCGTCGAGATGCAAGCGACCCATCCCTGCCTCTATTGCGTGGTCGACCTGCACGCGATGACGATGCCGCATGATCCGGCCCAGCTTCGCCAGAACATCCGCGAAGTGACCGCGGCGTTTCTGGCCTGCGGCATCGACGTAAAACGCAATATCGTGTTCAACCAGAGTCGGGTTTCCGAGCATGCGGAACTGGCCTGGGTGTTCGATTGCGTGGCGCGCCTCGGCTGGCTCAACCGCATGACGCAGTTCAAGGAAAAGGCCGGCAAGGATCGCGAGAACGCCTCCGTCGGACTCTATAATTATCCCGTTCTGATGGCCGCCGACATTCTCGTCTATCGCGCCACGCACGTTCCGGTCGGCGACGACCAGAAGCAGCATCTCGAGCTCTCGCGCGATATCGCCCAAAAGTTCAACAATGATTTTGCCGCCTCGATCGCCGAGCACGGCCATGGCGACACGTTCTTTCCGCTGCCCGAACCCCTCATTCAGGGGCCGGCGACGCGCGTGATGAGCCTGCGCGACGGCACGAAGAAAATGTCGAAATCGGACCCTTCCGAATATGCCCATATCGCGCTGACGGATGATGCCGACACGATCGTCCAGAAAATCCGCAAGGCCAAGACCGACGCCGAGCCGCTGCCCGGTGAAGTTGCGGGCCTAGCGGGAAGGCCGGAAGCCGACAATCTGGTCGGCATATTCGCCGCCTTGTGCGACGAGACCAAGGCCGACGTTTTGAGTCGTTTTGCGGGCGGGCAGTTCTCAAGCTTCAAGAGCGCGCTCGCCGATCTGACGGTCGCCAAGCTCGGACCCATTCGAACCGAAATAATCCGACTGAAGGGGGAGCCGGCCTATGTCGACAGCGTCCTGGCCGAGGGCGCCGAAAAGGCGCGGGCAATCGCTCGGCCTAATATGGACGCGGTCAAGGATGTGTTGGGGTTGGTTCGCTAAGCTCGGGCGGGCGCGACCCGGCCCGTCAATCCGCGACGGCGTTCCGTCTCGGACGCCCGGCGCTCCGCCGCGCATGCGCGGCGACCAGGGCGAGCGCCGCCGGCGTCATGCCCTCCATGCGGCCGGCCTGTCCGATATTGTTGGGCCGGATCGTGAGGAATTTCTGGCGCAACTCGTTGGAAAGGCCGGACATGCCGGAATAATCGAGGTCGGCGGGAATGGCGATTGATTCGTTGCGGCGGAAGCGCGCGACATCCTCGTCTTGCCGATCGAGATAGACCGAATATTTGGCGTCCGCCTCCAGCCGCCGCGCGATCGTCGGCTCCAGCGATGCGAGTTCCGGCCAGACTTTGGTCAGTTCGACGATCGTGAATTCGGGCTGGGCGGCCAGATCGAAAGCGCTGCGCCGCACCCCGTCCTGATTGACGAGGATGGCGTGCTCGCGCAATCTTGATGGCGTCGCCGTGCAGGCAATCATCAGCGCGCGCCCGTCGGTCAGCCGCGCCGCTTTCGCCCGGTAGCGCGCTGCGCGCTCAGCGCCGACGCAGCCAAGCTCGATCCCCTTGTTGGTGAGCCGCTCGTCGGCGTTGTCGGCGCGCAGCGACAGGCGATATTCGGCGCGCGAGGTGAAAATGCGATAGGGCTCGGTGACGCCTTTGGTCGCGAGATCGTCGATCATTACGCCAAGATAGGATTCCGCGCGATCGAACACGCAAGGCTTGCCGCCGCCCGCCGATTTGGCGGCGTTGAGGCCAGCGACAAGGCCCTGCGCGGCCGCTTCTTCATAGCCGGTGGTGCCGTTGATCTGACCAGCCAGGAACAAGCCTTTGACGCGCCGCGTCTCCAAAGTCAGTTCCAGCTCGCGCGGATCGACATAATCATATTCGATGGCATAGCCGGGCCGCACGATCCTGACTTTCTCCAAACCTGGAATCGTGCGCAGGAACTCGGCCTGGACGTCGGCTGGCAGCGAGGTCGAAATGCCGTTGGGATAGATAGTCGGATCGTCGAGCCCTTCGGGCTCCAGGAATATCTGATGGCTGTCGCGGTCGGGAAAGCGAAGGACCTTGTCCTCGATCGAGGGACAATAGCGCGGCCCGCGACCCGAAATCGCGCCGGAATAGACGGCCGTGCGATGCGCATTGTCGCGCACGATGGCATGGCCGGCGGCGGTGGTGCGCGTGATGTGACAGGGAATTTGTCGCGTCGTCACTCGGTCGGTCATGGCGGAGAAAGGCTCGGGCGGGTCGTCGCCCGGCTGCGCTTCGAGCGCCGCCCAGTCGATGCTGGCGCCGTCGAGCCGCGGCGGCGTTCCCGTCTTCAGCCGGCCCAAGGAAAAGCCCGCTTGATCCATGCATTGGGCAAGATGCACGGACGGCGCATCGCCGACGCGGCCCGCCGGCGTGCGCTGGTCGCCCAGATGGATGATTCCGCGCAGGAACGTGCCGGTCGTGATAACCAGCGAACCGCAATTGAGAATGCGGCCGTCCGCCAATTCAAGCCAAGCGATGCGGCCATCGGCAGCGTGGAAGCTTTTCGCCTCGGCTTCGATTACCGTAAGGTTGGGCGTCTGCCGAATCAGAGCTTGCATGGCCAGGCGATAGAGTTTGCGGTCGGCCTGGGCGCGCGGCCCCTGCACCGCCGGCCCCTTTCGCCGGTTCAGCACGCGAAACTGAATGCCAGCCGCATCGGTCGCCTGGGCCATCAAGCCGTCGAGCGCGTCGATCTCGCGCACGAGGTGGCCCTTGCCGAGGCCGCCGATAGCCGGGTTGCAGGACATCGCGCCGATTGTCTCGAAACGTTGCGTCACCAGCGCCGTCGACGCGCCAAGGCGCGCCGAAGCCGCCGCGGCTTCGCAGCCGGCATGCCCCCCACCAATGACGATCACATCGAAACCGGTCATTTCCCTCATCCAATGCGCCGCCCGGCCTTATATATGGCTTTGTCCTTGCGAAGGAAATGACGGAATCGGCGCTATTTGCCGATGCACAGCCGCGAAAAAATCGCGCCCAGCACGTCCTCGACATCGACGCGCCCGGCGATTCGCTCCAGCGCGCGCGCCGCCATGCGCAAGTCTTCGGCCAGCAATTCAGGCACCGCATCCGGTTGATCGAGCACGCGCTGTAGATGGGCGAGCGCCTCCTCAAACGCCAGGCGATGCCTTGTCAAGGTTATGAGCGCCGGGCTCGGGCCGGACAATTGCTGTTCGGCGAAATCGGCGATCGTATTCAGCAATCGATCGATTCCTTGGCCGGTCCTGGCGGACACGGCGATCGGGCTCGACGGGGAATCGCCGCCTGCAAGATCGATCTTGGTTCGAACCGGCAACACGGGCCCCTTAGCCTCTCCGGAGCCGAGGGCGGCGGGTTCGGCCCGGTCACTAAGCCAAAGCGTCAGGTCGGCCTCGCGAACTCGGCGGCGCGCGCGCAAAATTCCCTCGTTCTCGATCGGGTCGTCGCTCTCGCGAAGGCCGGCGGTATCGACCAGGCTGACCGGGAATCCGCGCAAATCGAGATGAATTTCGACGGGGTCGCGAGTCGTGCCGGGGCTCGCCGATACGATCGACACATCGCGCCCGGCGATCGCGTTCATCAGGGTGGATTTACCGACGTTGGGCGGCCCGGCGATGACAACATTGAACCCGTCCCGCAGGCGCTCGCCCGATCGGGCCGACGCCAGCGTCTGGCGGATGCGTTTTGCCGCCGCCTCGGCAAGGTGGCGGACTTGCACCAGGCCGGCGGGATCGACGTCCTCCTGGTCGGAAAAGTCGATCTGCGCTTCGATCGCCGCCATGGCGTCAACGATGACCGCGCGGATCGCCTCCGCTTCCCGACTCAGAGCGCCGCCCGCGATGCGAAGCGCTTGACGGCGCTGGGCCTGAGTCTGCGCGTCGACAAGATCGGCGAGGCCCTCCACCTGCGACAGATCGAGTTTGCCGTTCTCGAAAGCGCGAAGCGCGAATTCGCCGGGCTCGGCCGGACGCAGGCCGTCGATAAGCGCGAGCGCTTCGACGATCCCCTGCAGAACCGCGCGTCCGCCCGTCACCTGCAATTCAGCCATGTCTTCGCCCGTAAAGCTGCGCGGCGCGACGAAGCGAAGTATGAGCGCCCGGTCCAGCGCTTCGCCGGTGACCGGATCGCGCAAGGTCTTCAATGTGGCCAAGCGCTCGGCGGGCCACGGGGCGGCGGTCAGCGCCGCAAGCGCACGATCGCACGCCGGTCCCGATAGGCGAATAACGCTGATCGCGGCGCGCCCGACGCCGGTGGCGGGCGCGAAAATCGTGTCGCGCGGAGCTGGCGAGGCGAATGGATTGGCCAAATCGCGTGCAATCCCCTTGTTGAAAGGACATATTAGCTGGTTTCAGGCGGCAGGGCGCCGCCATTTGCATAGCCTATCTATCGACTATATGAACCGCGCTCGCCAATCGCCGAGATGCTTTTCCATGTCAGCCAATCTACCGCCTCACCTGCGTCGCCTCGAATCGGAGGCAATTCACATTATGCGTGAGGTAGTTGCGGAATTTAGCGCTCCAGTAATGCTTTATTCGATCGGCAAGGATTCGAGCGCAATGCTGCATGTCGCGCTCAAGGCCTTTCATCCCGCCCTGCCGCCGTTTCCGTTCCTGCATGTCGATACGACCTGGAAGTTCCGCGAAATGATCGAATTTCGCGATGCGACGGCGCGCCGCCTGGGCCTCAACCTCATCGTCCATACCAATAGAGACGGCTTGGCGCGCGGCATTTCGCCGGTCGCCTCGGGGTCGGCTCTTCATACTCAGGTGATGAAGACGGAGGCGCTGCGACAGGCGCTGGATGAGGGCAAGTTCGATGCGGCTTTCGGCGGCGCCCGGCGCGACGAGGAAAAGAGCCGCGCCAAGGAGCGCATTTTCTCGCATCGCTCCGTAGCCCATACCTGGGATCCCCGCAATCAGCGGCCGGAACTCTGGCGTCTGTTCAACACCCGCATTCGCGCGGGAGAGTCGATGCGCGTGTTTCCGCTCTCCAACTGGACCGAACTCGACGTCTGGGAATATGTTCGGGCCGAACAGATACCCGTGGTTCCGCTCTATTTCGCCAAGGAGCGGCCAGTCGTCGAGCGCGACGGCGCCCTCATCATGGTCGATGACGAGCGCTTTCCGCTTCTGCCGGGCGAGAGGCCGCAAATGCGGCGCGTCCGCTTTCGCACGCTCGGCTGCTATCCCCTGACCGGCGCCATAGAATCGGACGCCGAAACCCTCGACGAAGTGATCGATGAAATGCGCGCCTCGACGACTTCCGAGCGTCAGGGGCGCCTCATCGATCAGGACGAACAAGGCTCGATGGAAAAGAAAAAGCGAGAGGGCTATTTCTGATGAGCGACCTGCGCGCCGCCGCGCTGCCGACTCTGCGCCTGCTCACCTGCGGCTCGGTCGATGACGGAAAGTCGACGCTGATCGGGCGCCTTCTCTATGAACAGCATCTGATCTTCGACGATCATCTTGCCAGTCTCAAACGCGATTCCAAGAAGCACGGCACGACCGGCGAGGACATTGATTTTGCCTTGCTGGTGGACGGTCTCGAGGCAGAGCGCGAGCAGGGCATCACCATCGATGTCGCCTATCGTTATTTCGCGACGTCGGCGCGCTCTTTCGTCGTCGCCGATACGCCTGGCCACGAACAATATACGAGAAATATGGCGACAGGCGCCTCCAATGCCGATCTTGCGGTGATCCTGGTCGATGCGCGCAAGGGCCTGTTGACCCAGACCTTCCGCCATTCCTACATCGTCTCTCTGCTGGGCATCCGCCATGTCGTGCTGGCGATCAACAAGATCGATCTCGTCGATTTTGATGAAGCGACGTACCGCAATATCGTGGCGAGCTTCCTGGCATTCGCCAAGCCTCTAGGATTCCACTCGATCGAGCCCGTTCCGATATCGGCGCGCTTTGGCGACAACGTTTCCGCGCGCAGTCTAAGGACGCCCTGGTTCGACGGGCCGCATCTGCTTCATCATCTCGAGCGAAGCGAAGTCGAACAGGACCGCCGTCTGGCGCCGTTCCGCTTGGCGGTGCAATGGGTCAACCGGCCGCATCTGGATTTTCGCGGCTTTGCCGGCTCGATCGCCAGCGGCTCGGTTCGGCCGGGCGACGAAATCGTCGTCGCCTCCTCCGGTCGCCTCAGCAAAGTAACGCGCGTCATCAACGCCGACGGCGATGTCGCGGAAGCCGGCGCGGGCGAGGCGGTGACGCTGACGCTCGCCGATGAGGTGGATGTCGCCCGCGGCGATGTGCTTGCCCCTCCCGCCAACCGGCCGGAAGTCGCTGATCAGTTCGCGGCCCATGTGATCTGGATGAGCCAGGAGGAATTGCTGCCGGGTCGTTCCTATCTCATGAAGATCGGCGCCAGGACCACCCCCGCGACGGTCACCGAATTGCGACATCGCATCGACGTCAACACGCTGGAAAAACTTGCCGGCAAGACGCTCTCGCTCAACGAAGTCGGCTTTTGCAATATGGCGACGACCATGCCGGTCGCCTACGACGCCTACGCGGACAATCGCGAAACCGGCGCCTTCATCCTCATCGACCGTTTCACCAATGAAACGGCGGCGGCGGGCATGATCGCCCACGGTCTGCGCCGCGCGACCAATATCCATCGTCACGATCTGACGATCACGCGCGAGGCGCGCGCGCGCATCAAACACCAGCGTCCGGCGATTCTTTGGTTCACCGGTCTTTCCGGCGCGGGCAAATCGGCGATCGCCAATATTGTCGAGGCGAAGCTGCACACGCGCGGCGCCCATACCGTGATGCTCGACGGCGACAACGTTCGTCACGGCCTCAATAAAGATCTGGGATTTACGGCAGCCGACCGCGTCGAAAATATCCGCCGTGTCGGCGAAGTCGCGCGGCTCATGACGGACGCCGGCCTCATCGTCCTCTGCTCGTTCATCTCGCCGTTTCGGGCGGAACGCGCTTTGGTGCGGGAATTGGCGGCGCCGGGCGAATTTCTTGAAATATTTGTCGATGCACCCTTGGCGACCGTCATCGCTCGCGATCCCAAAGGGCTCTACAAGCGCGCTCTGGCCGGAGAGATCAAAAACTTCACGGGTGTCGACCAACCCTATGAAGCCCCGGAAGCGGCTGATTTGGTTCTCGAGTCGGCTCTTGTGACGCCTGAGAGTCTCGCCGACCGGGTCATCGGCGAACTCGAAGCGCGGGCGATCGTCGCGCGTCTCTGAAGTTTTTTGCGAAAATACGCCCAGTTTCTCAAAGTCATTGCCAGAGCCCGCAAAAGGCGCTTCGATGGAGGCGCGCTTCTGGAGCCCTCATTGTCGCATCGCCAAGCGCCTTGGCGGCCGCTATGAAATTACTCCGAAGTTGGGCGATCAAAGGGGAGTTGCATGAAAGCCACCAAATTCGCGGGCCTTGGCCTCGCCGCATTATTGTTCGGCTCGACGGCCGTATCGGCCAAGACTTTGGTCTATTGCTCGGAAGGAAGCCCTGAGAATTTCAGTCCGGCAATCAATACGACCGGCACCAGTTTTGACGCGGCCCGGCCCGTCTACGACAAACTGACCGAATTCAAACGCGGCACAACGGAAGTCGGCCCAGGCCTTGCCGAAAGCTGGGAGATCAGCGACGGCGGCAAGACAATCGTTTTTCACCTGCGCAAGGGCGTGAAATTTCACACGGTCAAGGACTTCAAGCCAATGCGCGATTTCAACGCGGACGACGTATTGTTCTCGTTCAACCGGCAATGGAAGCCGGACAATCCTTACGCCAAGGTCTCGGGCGGCAAATATGATTATTTCAACGATATGGATATGCCTTCGTTGCTCGATTCCATCGAGAAGAAGGACGATTATACGATCGTCATGAAGCTCAAGACGCCCAATGTCGCGATCCTCGCCAACCTGGCGATGGATTTTGCTTCCATCGCCTCGGCCGAATATGCCGATTTCCTGCTCAAGAAAGGCACGCCGGAGCAGTTCGATCAGGTTCCCGTCGGCACCGGTCCCTTTTCCTTCGTCGCCTATCAAAAGGATGCGGTGATCCGCTTCAAAGCCAACAAGGATTATTTTGGCGAAAAGCCGCTGGTCGACGATCTCGTCTATGCGATTACGCCCGATGCGACAGCCCGCTACGCCAAGCTGAAGGCGGGGGAGTGCCATATCAACGCCTTTCCGCGTCCGGCCGACCTGCCCGAGATGCAAAAAGATACGTCGTTGAAAGTCGTTTCCCAGTCCGGCCTTAATATCGCGTTCTGGGCGTTCAATACGACGAAGCCGCCGTTCGACAAGAAGGAAGTCCGACAAGCCCTCACCATGGCCATCGACAAGGCCGCCATCATCAAGGACGTTTATCTCGGCGCCGGGGAGGCGGCCAAGACGCTGATCCCGACAACGATGTGGTCCTACAACGACAAGATCGTGGATTATCCCTACGATCCGGAAAAGGCCAAGGCGATGCTGCAGGCGGCGGGCGTCACGGCGCCGCTCGACATCGATCTTTGGTATATGCCGGTGCAGCGTCCTTACAATCCCAACGGCAAACGCATCGGCGAAATGATGCAGGCCGATCTAGCCAAGATCGGCGTCAACGCCAAGCTGGTGACCTATGAATGGGGCGAATATCGCAAACGCGCGCAGGGCGGCGAGGACATCACCGCCCAGCTCGGCTGGACCGGCGACAACGGCGATCCCGACAATTTCTTCTTCCTGGACGGCTGCACCGACGGCAAGCCCGCCGCCAACAATATTCCCAAATGGTGCAACCCGGAGTTCAACGACCTCTTGGTCAAGGCGCGGGTGATTCCCGATCAGGCGGGCCGCGCCAAGCTTTATGAGCGCATGCAGGAGATCGAGCACGACGAAGCGCCCGAATTCCTCATCGCCCATTCGACCGTGTTCGAGGTCATGCGCGCCAACGTGACGGGCTACAAGCAGAGCCCGCTCGGCGCGCATTCGTTCGAGGGCGTCGACGTTCAGTAAAGGCGCGGCGCCGGTCTTCTCTCCCGTGCGGGAGAAAGGCCGGCGTTCTCGAACCCGCCATGCTCGCTTACTTTCTTCGCCGCATCTTACTGACAATCCCGACCTTCGTCGCGCTGATGTTCGCGACTTTCGTTGCGATCCGGCTTGTTCCGGGCGATCCGGTGGAAGTGCGGGTCGGCGAACATGGCATTTCGCCTGAGCGTCTGGCCGAATTCCGCCACGAACTCGGGCTCGACCTTCCCGTCTGGAAGCAGTTCCTCGCCTATGTCTGGCAATTGCTGCATGGCGATTTTGGAACCTCGGTCGCCACGCAACAGAAAGTTCTGAGCGAGTTCCTTACGCTATTTCCCGCGACGCTTGAGCTTTCCTTCTTCGCCATGATGCTCGCCTTGCTGATTGGCGTGCCGGCCGGCGCGGTCGCCGCCGTCAAGCGCGGCAGCTATTTCGATCAGGCGCTGATGAGCGTCGCCACCATCGGCTATTCCATGCCGATCTTCTGGTGGGGCCTGCTGCTCATCATGTTCGTGGCGGTCAATCTCGGCCTGACGCCGGTCTCGGGCCGCATCGACCTCATCCGATTCTATTTCGAGCCGGTAACCGGCTTCATGACGGTGGACGCCTTATTGTCCGGCCAGGACGGGGCTTTCCTTGACGCCTTGCATCATCTCGTCCTGCCCGCCATCGTGCTCGGCACCGTGCCGCTGGCCGTCGTCGCGCGGATGACGCGGTCCTCCATGCTCGAAGTGCTGAGCGAGGATTATGTGCGCACGGCTCGCGCCAAGGGACTGTCTCCGACGCGCGTGTTCGGCTTGCATGCGTTGCGCAATGCGCTGTTGCCCGTTGTCACGGTGATCGGCCTGTCGATCTCCGGCCTGCTCGCGGGCGCCGTTTTGACCGAGACCATCTTCTCCTGGCCGGGGGTCGGTAAATGGCTCATCGATTCGATTAGCCGACGCGACTATCCCGCGCTACAAGGCGGGGTGATGCTGGTCTCGATGGTGGTGATAACCGTCAACGTGATCGTCGATCTGCTCTACGGCGTTATCAACCCGCGGATCCGCCATGGGCGCTGACCTCACGACGGCGCTCGCGCCCGACGACGACGTCGCGATCGCCGTGCTCGCCGCGCCGACGCCCTTCGCCGCTTTCTGGGCGGCCTTTCGCGAGAACCGGGGCGCGGTGTTCGGCCTGTCGATCCTCGCGCTTGTCGTCGCCATGGCGCTGCTGGCCAATCTCATCGCCCCCCATTCGCCGATCGAGCAGTTTCGCGACGCGGTCAAGACGCCGCCCGTCTGGGAAGCGGGCGGCTCATGGAAATTCATCCTGGGCACGGACGGCGCCGGTCGCGATATGCTTTCGCGCCTCATTTTCGGCGCGCGCGTTTCCCTGTTCATCGGCGTTTCCGTGATGAGCGTCTCCTTCGTGATCGGCGTCTTGTTGGGCCTCGTCAGCGCCATGTCGGGATCGATCGCCGATGTCGTCATCACCCGCGTGATGGACCTCATCATGGCGGTGCCGAGCCTGGTCCTGGCTATTCTCGTCGTGGCGATTCTGGGCCCGAGCCTCACCAACACGATCGTCGCGGTGACGATCGTCTATTTGCCCCGATATGTGCGCCTGATGCGCGCCTCGGCCCTGGGCGAACTCAATAAGGACTATGTGACCGCCGCCCGCGTCGCCGGCGTCAACCTGCTGCGCCTGATGTTCGTGACGATCCTGCCCAATTGCCTGGCGCCGCTGATCGTCCAGGCCGCGCTTGGCGTCTCGGACGCCATTCTCGAGGCGGCGGCGCTCGGATTCCTGGGCCTTGGCGCGCAGCCCCCGACCCCTGAATGGGGCTCCATGCTCGCCGATTCCAGGGAATTCATCCGTTCCAATCCCTGGATTGTCACGTTTCCCGGCCTCGCCATTCTTGTCACCGTCGTTGCGATCAATCTGACTGGCGATGGCCTGCGCGATGCGCTCGATCCCAAAATGCGGCGCAGTTGAGCGATGGCCGCGCCCCTCCTCGAAATCCGCAATCTTTGCGTCTCCTTCGCGACCCGCTCGGGCGCGTTCAAGGCGGTCGACGGCGTCGACCTGACGGTCAATCCCAATGAAGTGCTGGCGATCGTCGGCGAGTCGGGCTCTGGCAAGTCGGTGGCGATGCTCGCGGTCATGGGCCTCTTGCCGTTCACAGCGACGGTCAGCGCCGATCGCATGGCCTTTGATGGCCGCGATCTGCTTTTGATGAGCGCGGCGGCGCGCCGGCAGATTGCAGGCAAAGACATTGCAATGATTTTCCAGGAGCCGATGACCTCGCTCAATCCCTGCTTCACGGCGGGGTTTCAAATCGGCGAAGCGCTGCGGACCCATCTGCGCATGGACCGCGCCGCGCGCAAGAAGCGCGTTGTCGAACTGCTGGAAGCAGTCGGCATTCCCGATCCCGCCCGGCGCGCCGCCGCCTATCCCCATCAATTGTCGGGCGGCATGAGTCAGCGCGTGATGATCGCGATGGCGCTCGCCTGCCGGCCCAAATTGCTGATCGCCGACGAGCCGACCACTGCGCTCGACGTAACGATTCAGGCGCAGATTCTCGATCTCCTCATGTCGCTGCGCCTTCAGAACGGCATGGGCCTGGTGCTCATCACCCATGACATGGGCGTCGTCGCCGAGACCGCCGATCGCGTCATCGTGCAATATGCGGGGCAGCCGGTCGAGACCAACGCTACGCGCGCGCTATTCGCCGATCCCCACCATCCCTATACCGCCGCCTTGCTGGCCGCTTTGCCTGAACGCGCCAAAGAGCGGCGGCTTCCCGCCATACCCGGCATGGTGCCGGGGCGCGCCGACCGGCCGAGCGGCTGCCTGTTTTCGCCGCGCTGCGGCTTCGTATTCGATCTTTGCCGCCGCGTTGCGCCCGCGCCAGCTTCAGCGGCGCTCGGCCGCGCGCTATGCCACACGCCGCTTGTTGACGGAATTCCTCTGGCCGGTGCCGCGCTCGAGGCGGCCCAATCATGACCGCGCTTCTCGAAGCGCGACGGCTTGCCCGCGACTATGCGATCTCGCGCGGACTCTTCGCGACGCCAGCGCTTGTCAAGGCGCTCGCGGGCATTTCGTTCACGCTCGAAGCCGGCCGCACGTTGGCGGTGGTGGGCGAATCGGGATGCGGCAAGTCGACGCTCGCCCGCCTCCTCACCTTCATCGAAACGCCGACCGACGGCGCCCTGTTGATCGATGGCGAGGATGTCGCGACGGCCGATGCGGCGACCCGCCGTCGGCTACGCCAGGAGATTCAAATCGTCTTCCAGAACCCCTACGGCTCGCTCAACCCACGCCAGAAGGTCGGTAAGGCGCTCGAGGAGCCGCTCCTCGTCAATACGGACATGAAGGCGCCTGAACGGGAGGCTGCGGCGCGCGGCATCATGGCGAAGGTCGGCCTCCGCCCGGAATATTATCACCGCTACCCCCACATGTTTTCGGGCGGCCAGCGCCAGCGCATCGCGATCGCCAGGGCCATTGTGCTTCGGCCGAAAATCCTCGTGCTCGACGAGCCGGTTTCGGCGCTCGACGTGTCCATTCGCGCGCAGGTGCTCAATCTCCTGGCTGAACTGCAGGAGGAGTTTTCGCTCGCCTATGTCTTCATCTCGCACGATCTTTCCGTCGTGCGGCATATCGCAGACGAGGTGATGGTGATCTATCTCGGGCATATCGCCGAAATGGGCTCGCGCGAGGCGATCTTCGCCGCCCCGCGACACCCGTATACGCGCGCGCTACTCTCGGCGACTCCGATGGCCGATCCCGACGCCAAACGGGAGCGCATCATCCTGAAGGGCGAGGCGCCCTCGCCTTTCGACCCGCCTAAGGGCTGCCCGTTCAATCCGCGCTGTCCTCTCGTTTTCGATCGCTGCCGAATCGAGCGGCCGCCCCTGGAGATGAAACAGGGCCGTCAAGTCGCCTGCTGGGCAGTGGCGCCATGAGCGATGTTCGCCGTTTCGATTACATCGTCGTCGGCGCCGGCTCGGCCGGATGCCTGCTGGCCAACCGGCTGTCCGCCAATCCCAGCAACAAAGTGCTGCTGATTGAAGCAGGGGGGAAGGATGACTGGATCTGGCTACACATCCCGGTAGGCTATCTCTACGCGATCGGCAATCCGCGCGCCGACTGGATGTTCAAGACCGCCAGTGAGAACGGTCTCAACGACCGCGCTATCGCCTATCCGCGCGGGCGGGTGATCGGCGGCTCCTCGGCGATCAACGGCATGATCTATATGCGGGGACAGGCCGCCGATTACGACGGCTGGCGCCAGCTCGGCCTGGAGGGGTGGAGTTGGGACGACGTGCTGCCCTTCTTCAAGAAGCACGAGGACCATCACGGCGCAGCGGATGCTTTTCATGGCGTCGGCGGCGAATGGCGGGTGGAGCGCCCGCGCATTTCTTGGCCCATCCTTGACGCCGTGCGGGACGCGGCGGCGGAGGTTGGAATCCCCAAAATTTCCGATTTCAACAGGGGCGACAATGAGGGATCGGACTATTTCGAGGTCAACCAGAAACGCGGCGGTCGCTGGAGCGCAGCGCGCGGCTTCCTCAAACCAATTCTTTCGCGCCGCAACCTCGAACTGATCACAGACGCCCATGTCGAACGCATCCTCATCGAGGATGGCCGCGCGGGCGGCGTGCGCTATTCCGTCGCGGGGACAAGCCGAGAGGCGCGCGCCGACGGGGAGGTCGTGATCGCGGCTGGCGCGATCGGCACGCCGCATTTGCTGGAGCTCTCGGGCATCGGTCGGCCCGAAATATTGACGGCGATTGGTCAGCCAATTTTCAGCGAATTGCCGGGCGTCGGCGAGAATTTGCAGGACCATTTGCAATTGCGCTGCATCTACAAAGTATCCAAGGCGCGCACGCTCAACGTGGACTTTCAGTCTTATGTCAAGCGCGGCTGGATGGGCGTCCAATATGCCATGGCGCGGCGCGGGCCAATGACAATGGCGCCTTCGCAACTCGGCCTGTTCGCCAAGTCTTCGCCTGACTATTCGACCGCCAATGTCGAGTTTCACGTACAGCCGCTTTCGCTCGAACGATTCGGCGAGGCGCTGCACGTCTTTCCTGCGATCACCCTCAGCGTGTGCAACCTTCGCCCGGCGAGCCGGGGAAGCGTCCATGCCGAAAGCCCCGATCCGCGCGCTCCTCCGACGATCGCGCCGCGCTATCTTTCGCAGGAGGAGGATTGCCGCGTCGCCGCTGATTCGATCCGCCTGGCGCGCAGGATCGCCGCCGCGCCGGCATTGGCGCCATATTCGCCTCAAGAGTTTCGCCCCGGCGCCGCGGTGCAAAACGAGCCGGATCTCGTCGAGGCGGCAGGCGATATCGGCACGACAATATTCCATCCCGTCGGCACCGCGAAAATGGGGGCGAGCAACGACAAAAACGCCGTGGTCGACGCGCGCCTGCGCGTGTTCGGACTGCAGAATCTGCGCATAGCCGACGCTTCGGTAATGCCGCGCATCACCTCGGGCAATACCAATTCGCCAACCCTGATGATCGCGGAAAAGGCGGCGGCGATGATGTTGACGGATGCGAAGCGGTGAGGAGGCGATGGATGGCTAAAGCAATGGGGGGCGCCATGAATCCCGACCTTGACGCTGCCCCTCATCCGACCCGACTTCGTCGGGCCGCCTTCTTCCGCTTCGCGAGAGAAGGCGCACGCATTGTCTTTTTCCAGCTTGTCGGGAGAAGGTGGCGCCATAGAGCGTCGGAAGACGCTAGTCGTAAACGACGCGCTTTGGCGTCAGATGAGGAGCGGCGCAAACGCCAGAAGCTACGACGACTATCCCGGTGGGAGGCCGACCGTGCCGGGCCTTGAACCGCCGCAAGCGCTCATCGATGGCCGGCAATCCGAAACGGCGCTGCTGATCGCGCGCGGGGTACGACGCATGTTGCGCGCGCGAGGATTCTCCACGGTGACGGAGTTGCCTTTGCTGGACGGCCGGCGCGCCGACGTTGTGGCTCTCCACGGCGACGGATCGCTGCTAATAGTCGAGATCAAATCCTCCGTCGCCGATTTTCGAGCCGACCACAAATGGCGCGATTATGCCGCCCATTGCGATCGGCTTTATTTTGCGATTGACGCTAGCATTCCCGCCGAAATGATGCCGCTGGAGGCGGGCCTCATCATGGCCGATTCCTACGGCGCCGAAATCCTGCGCGAACCGATCCCACAGCGCCTCGCGCCAGCGACAAGGCGAGCGGTGCTGTTGCGCTTCGCCCAGGCGGCGGCGGATCGGCTGCACCGGCTCGCCGACCCCAATGGGATGGCGAGTTCATAGGACCGAACGATTGTCGGCTGGGCGGACACGATCTCGGCGTTTGTCGAAGGCAATTCATTTTGCTGAGGAAACAAGGCGGCCCGCCAGCCATTGCGAGCCAGCGGTAGCGGAGGTGGGCGGGAGCAAGGCAGGCTCAGGCCCTTCCCGGACGTGTTTACTCGAGGTTGCCGGCGGCCTCAGTGAACACGGATGATGTTGGTTCCGACCAATGTCATAGTGCGAATGACCGTTACGCGATTAGCGAAGCGACCCGAGCGTATTCTATCGATGCCGCGCCCGATTCCTCGGCTGTAAACTTTCGCAGAGTTTGTATCATAAGCTTGGTTTCTCTTTGTAGATGATCCGTTACTGTTCGTTGAGCAATCGAGTGTGAATTATGATTTCATTTTATGACAACCAATCGCCGATTCTTTAGTTGGCTTTGTAAAAGTTGGAGTAATTAGCCATGGTGTTCCATTTTGTCTGACGACGAGGTCCGAGTAACGTCGTCGAATATCGCTTAATTACATGAACCAGATGGTATTCGTACTGTGGACTTGGGGCAAGACTTTGCCTTCTTGAGGTCCGAGGGGCCGCAATTCACGCATTGCTCCCCCGGCCGGGGCGTGGCAATGGCCATGGTGGGATGATTTCAAGTCGAACTGATCGGCTGAAATTGCCACGAGCGGACCTGCCCGACCATGAAGCGAGATTCGGATCGAGACGGCGCGTTAAAGCTCGCACCTGTTTCACGTGAAACAGAACGCCGTCTCGCGCTCTTCGTCGGCCTGCTCGCCAAATGGCGTCACGTCACCAATCTGATCTCCCCGGCGAGTTACGACCAGGTCTGGTTGCGCCATATCGCCGATAGCGCGCAACTGATCGATCTTGCCCCCGAAGCCAAACGCTGGGTCGATCTCGGTTCAGGCGCCGGCTTCCCCGGCATGGTGCTGGCGATCCAGCTCGCCGACACGCCGGGCGCGCTCGTCCACCTCATCGAAAGCGACCAGCGCAAATGCGCCTTCCTGCGAGAGGTCGCCCGCGAGACGGGCGCAGCCGCCGAAATCCACCCCGCCCGCATCGAAGCGATCGCGCCGCAATCGCTGATGCCTGTGGACGCAATCACCGCCCGCGCACTCGCCGCCTTGCCCGTTCTCATCGGCTACGCCAAACCATGGATCGAGCGGGGTGCGGTCGGGATCTTCCCGCGTGGACGGACCGCCGAGGCGCAAGCCGTGGAGTTCGCTCATCCTCAGACTCTGCAGTTCGAGACCATCAACAGCCGAATCGACCCAAAAGCCGCCATTTTGATTGTGCGCCACGGCGAATCGGCGCAGCACTCGACTCGATCTTGATTCGCGTTTGGCTATCCTGCGGAGGATTTTTTTGGAAAATCAATTGAATCCGCGCGTCCTGGTGCTTGCCAACCAGAAGGGCGGGGTTGGCAAAACGACGACGGCGATCAATCTGGGCACGGCGCTGGCCGCGATCGGCGAGCAGGTCCTGCTGATCGACCTCGATCCGCAAGGCAATGCGTCGACGGGTCTCGGCATCGACCGCAAGTCGCGGAGCACCTCATCAAGCTACGACGCGCTGGTGGGCGAACGAACCTTGGCGCAAGTGATCATGCCGACCGCCGTGCCGAGGCTGTTCATAGCGCCCTCGACCATGGATCTGCTCGGCGTCGAGCTTGAAATCTCGACCCATTCCGACCGCTCATTCAAGCTCAAGAATGCCCTACGTAAGCTATTCGACGAAGAGACCGGCGAGACCCCTATTACTTATGTGCTCATTGATTGCCCGCCGTCGCTTAATCTGCTGACGCTCAACGGCCTGGCAGCGGCCGATGCGGTGGTGGTGCCGCTGCAATGCGAGTTTTTCGCCCTGGAGGGGCTTTCGCAGCTTCTTACCACTGTCGATCAGGTGCGACGCTCGCTCAACCCATCGCTCGCGATCCATGGCATTGTGCTCACCATGTTCGATCCGCGCAACAACCTGGCGACGCAAGTAGTTGACGATGTGCGCGCCTTCATGGGCGAAAAAGTTTACGACACGATCATTCCAAGAAATGTCCGGGTGTCTGAGGCGCCCTCCTACGGCAAGCCCGTGCTGCTTTACGACCTCAAATGCACCGGCAGCCAAGCCTATCTGAAGCTCGCCTCGGAAGTCATCAAACGCGAGGCGCGCTGGCGGGCGGCTTAAACCGCTCGTTGGCCGCCAATCCCCGATGGAGACAGCCATGACTGAAGACGCCGCCCGTCCCGCCAAAATCGGACCCCGCCTTGGGCGCGGGCTCGCCGCTCTATTGGGCGATGCGAGCGACGAAGCGCCAGGCGCCGAGCGGTCGCGTGGCCAACGCAAGGCCCCCATCGAATTCCTGCGACCGAACCCGCGCAATCCCCGCAAGAGCTTCGATGAGGACGAGCTCGACGAACTCGCCGCCTCGATCCGAGAGCGTGGCGTCATTCAACCTGTGCTGGTTCGCCCTGTCCCGCGCGTCGCCGACGCCTTCGAGATTGTCGCTGGCGAGCGACGCTGGCGCGCCGCCCAACGCGCCGGGCTCCATGAGATTCCGATCGTCGTGATCGAGGCTGGCGATCGCGAGGCGCTGGAAATCGCCATCGTCGAAAACGTCCAGCGCACCGACCTCAATGCGCTCGAAGAGGCCAATGGCTATGCGCAATTAAGCGCCGACTACAATTATTCGCATAACGACATCGCCCGCATCATCGGCAAGAGCCGCAGCCACATCGCCAATACTCTGCGCCTGACGAAACTGCCCGATTTCTCTCGATCCCTGCTCGCCACAGGACAGATCTCGGCCGGCCATGCGCGCGCGTTGCTGGCGGTGCCCGACCCCGACTCCACCGCGAAGAAAATCCTCGTGCGCGGGCTCACCGTGCGTGACGTCGAGAAAATTGGCCAAAAGGCCAGCGAGACGGAAAACGACGCGCCCGCCCCGGAGACCGAGGAGGTCGACGCCGACACCCGGGCGCTAGAAGCGAGTCTCAGCAAGGCGCTCGGAACGAATGTTTCCATTCGCCATCGCGGCGAAAGCGGCGAAATGCGGCTGAAATTCAGGAATTTCGAACAGCTTGACGATTTCTGCCGGCGCTTGTGCCAGGCGGATTCGGCGACCTTAGTTAGGACCCGCGCGAGCGCTTGAGGCAAGCGCCCACAGGGTCCGCGTCGCGAGAATTTTCGCCATTTTGGCGTCCCGCCGCATCCTTGACGACGCGCTCCACAAGGAGCCAGACAGTCGGCCAAGCTTCAGCGTGGACCAACGGCCGACCTGTTTTTCCAGCATCCCGCGGCGTAGCGGCGACATTCTGACGTACTGCGCTTGCATGGCGTTCTCCAGCGAGCGCCCCTGGTCCATCTCCAGCCGCAGCCGCTGCAGCAGCATGGCGCGGCGCACGATCGCGCCCAGCAATTGCTGGGGATCGCCGCCATCAGCGAAAAACCGATTGGCAGTCTCCTCAATCCCCGCGTTGTCGCCCAGAAATGCGCTGTCAAGCGCGTCGTCTAGCGGGGAAGGGGCTGCATCCGAGACAATTGCCTCGACATCGTCGATCGAGACCTCCGCGTTGCCCGCCGCGTAGAGAAGCAGTTTGGCGACCTCGGCTCGCGTCGTCATGCGGTCCGAACCCAGAAATTCGATGAGGTAGTCGCGAACGTCGGGAGGGATGCGTATGTTTGCCTCCCGCGCCTCCACCTCGATCAGCGCGGCGAGGCTGCGCCGGTCGTCGGGGTAGCATTCGATCGAGGCGCCGGGGCTCATCTTCTCGAAAGCCGAGCGCAGCGCATGGCCTTTCTTCAGGGAGCCAGCCTCCACGACGATCGCGCAATCGCGCGGTGGCTGCTTGAATAAGGGCTCCAGGGCCGGCGCGATATCGCGCGCCTGCATTTCGATCCAGATTACGCGATGGCCTCCGAACATCGAGACGGCGTCGGCCTCTTCGGCGAGCGTTCCCGGCTCGCGCGCCAGAACGTCGCCGTCAAAGCGGATGAGCCGCAACGAGTCGATGTCGCCCTCCAGCAACGAAGCGACGAGCGCTCTCGCGCGCTCGCGAATTAGGCCTTCGTCCGAGCCGTGGACGAGATAAAAGGCCATGTGGCGCGGTAGGCGTTTGATGAAAGCGTCGGCGCCGCTATTGGCAACAATCGTCACGCTGCGCTTCTCCCTCGCAATCCGCCTTTCGCATCTTGGCGAAATCGGCTAGCAAACGCCATCCTCTTCAAAGCGAAACGGCGATTCATGGCGTCCTTCAAGCTCCTCCTCCTGCCCGGCGACGGCATCGGCCCCGAAGTGATGGCTGAAGTCGAGAAAGTCACCGCCTTTTTTAGCCGAGCCGGCATCGTGCGTTTCGAAATCGAAAAGGGATTGGTCGGTGGATGCGCCTATGACGCCCACGGCCAGGCGATCAGCGAGGCCGACATGGCCCTCGCAAAGGCCGCCGACACGGTCTTGTTTGGCGCGGTAGGGGGTCCCAAATGGGACAATGTTGCTTACGAACAGCGCCCCGAAGCCGGACTGTTACGCCTTCGCAAGGATCTACAACTCTTCGCCAATTTGCGTCCCGCCATTTGTTATCCTGCTCTAGCCGACGCCTCCTCCCTCAAACGCGAGATCGTTGAAGGGCTCGACATCGTGATCGTGCGCGAATTGACGGGCGGCGTTTATTTCGGCGAGCCCAAGCAAATTATCGATCTGGGCAATGGCCAGAAGCGCGGCATCGACACGCAAGTTTACGACACCTATGAGATCGAGCGAATCGGACGCGTCGCTTTCGACCTTGCGCGCAAGCGCCGCAACAAAGTGACCTCCTCCGACAAGCGTAATGTCATGAAATCGGGCGTTCTCTGGAACGAAGTGATATCGGCCTTGCACAAGCGCGAGTTCTCCGACGTGACGCTGGAACATCAGCTCGCCGATGCGCTCGGCATGCAGCTCGTGCGTTGGCCCAAGCAATTCGATGTAATTGTAACGGACAATTTGTTCGGAGACATGCTGTCCGACGTCGCCGCGATGCTGACGGGTTCGCTTGGCATGCTGCCCTCCGCTTCGCTAGGCGATCCGAACCCTAAGACCGGCAAGCGCCAAGCGCTCTATGAACCCGTGCATGGCTCGGCGCCTGATATCGCCGGAAAAGGTCTCGCCAATCCAATCGCGATGATCGGCTCGTTCGGCATGGCGCTGCGCTATTCCTTTGGCTTGGACGAGGCGGCGGATCGCTTGGAGGCAGCGATCGCCGGCGTTCTCCATGCGGGATTGCGGACCGCCGATATCCGCACCGAGGAAAATCCGGCGGTCTCGACCTCGCAGATGGGAAATGCAATCGTGGCGGCGTTGGAACACGCTTATGCGTGACGAGTCGGAAACCTGCTACGCTATCCGACGACGCGCGGGCAGAGAACGCCTCGCGCGGCGTCGCGTCTAAGCATCTCGCCAAGCCCGGATTCCAATCCGGCGGCTGTTGGGGAAATCCGATCGAATAGACACCCAAGCCCGGCCGCGTCCAGCGACGGACCACGGCCGCCGCAGGCAAGTCCTGATAAATCCATGTCTCCCGTCCGCATGAGGCGGAATCCGAGGCAAGGGCGCTCGACCTTTTGACCTGACAGCGTGACAGCGGCCCATTCGATCGGTCCGCGTTCCGTCATATAGGGTTGCGGGCTGGTCGCGCGGATAATCGCCGCGCCAATCTCAGCCGATTGCTTGGCGAGTTCGACAAACAAACTCGACTTCGCCGAAGCCGGATCTGCCGATCGAAGGGTGACGCGAAACAGAAAGTTATCCGCCTCGGCGTCGCCGAAAGTCAGCGTGTCCCATCGCTCGGCGCTCGCTTCGCGGCCACGCGCCTGATAATGCGCCTGGGCTCGAATCCCCTCGAGCGGGCTAAACGAAATCATCGGCGCCAATTGCTCGCTGGCGACAAAACGAAAGTGAGAAGCGGAAGTCGAGACTAACGGGCCGACGACAGCCTCGCTATGCCTCCGAAGCAAAGCCAGACCCACAAGCGCGCAGACGGCGAGCAAAAGAAGCCCGTAACCCGACCACCGGCGAGGCCGGTCGGTCGTCGCGCCGCCGCGACGAGTCGCCTCGATTGACGAAGCGCGCGAAAACGCGCCGCCAGCAATTTGGTTCGTATTCATGACGCATCCCGGTCGTTTGACGGACCTTTTTCGGATGGTCAATCTTACCAGATCGGCGCCCGCAACGGGTTACCGAGCAGACAAAGATTGCAATAGCGTCAATAGCTTATTACCGAGCCGAGTGGTCACCGCAGGAATATCGGAAAATCGTCGATCGAGAGCCATTGACTTGCCCTCGCCTTAGTTTCTATAAATCAAACAACTTGTTCGGCAAATCGAACGCCACCGAGAGGATAAGGCGCGTGGGCGACCACAATCCCAATTTGACCAGCGGTGCGAGCGAAGCCGACGCGCCGCATAGTCTGGTCCTACGTCTTGGATTGGATCGTCCCTTGGCGATGGACGCCGGCGCTAAGCTGGCGCCCCTAAGTATCGCCTATCAGACTTATGGCGCACTAAACAACGCCAAAACCAACGCCATTCTGGTTTGTCACGCGTTGACGGGCGACCAGCATGTCGCCAATCGGAACCCGGTGACGGGCAAAGACGGCTGGTGGGAAACCATGGTCGGTCCCGGTAAGCCGATCGACACCGACCGTTTTTTCGTCATCTGCGCCAATGTCGTAGGCGGCTGCATGGGAACGACCGGTCCAGCCTCGACCAACCCAAAGACCGCCGCCCCCTATGGCCTAGATCTGCCCCTCGTCACGATAGCCGATATGGTTCGCGCCCAAGCCATGCTGATTGATCATCTGGGCATCGAAACGCTGTTTTGCGTCGCGGGCGGCTCAATGGGGGGAATGCAAGTTCTGCAATGGGCGGCGAGCTATCCCGATCGTGTCTACAGCGCCTTGCCGATCGCCACTTCCGCCAAACATTCCTCCCAGAATATCGCTTTTCACGAGGTCGGTCGGCAAGCGATCATGGCCGACCCCGACTGGCGCAACGGGCGCTATCTCGCGCAAGGGGTCAACCCGGCCAAAGGCCTCGCCGTCGCTCGCATGGCGGCCCATATCACTTATCTCTCAGACTCCGCCCTGCAGCGCCGCTTTGGCCGAAAATTGCAAGATCGCGCGGAGCGTACTTTCTCGTTCGGCGCAGATTTTCAGATCGAATCCTATCTTCGCCATCAAGGAACGATTTTCGTGGAAAGATTCGACCCCAATTCCTATCTCTTCATGACGCGCGCCATGGACTATTTCGACCTTGCCGCCGATTATGACGGCTCGCTCGCTCGCGCTTTCAAGGGCTCCAAGACGCGGTTCTGCGTCGTGTCCTTCACTTCCGATTGGCTGTTTCCCACAAGCGATTCGCGCGCCCTCGTGCATGCGCTCAACGCCGGGGGCGCCTCCGTGTCTTTCGTCGAAATCGAGACGGATCGAGGGCACGACGCCTTCCTTCTCGACGTGCCGGACCTCATCGCCACAACCAAAGGCTTCATTGACGCGGCCGCGCGAGCAAGGGGCATCGAGGTGCGGGCGACGGCGTCTGTCTCATGAAAACGGAAGCGTGTATTTGACGCCGAAACCGCCACAATCGCGCATCGATCTGGTGCGGGTCGCCGAAATGGTCGAGCCGCGCACACGTGTGCTCGACGTCGGCTGCGGCGATGGAACCTTGTTGCGTCTGCTTGCGGAGAGGCGCGAAGTCGACGGCCGCGGCATTGAAATATCGCAGCGCGGCGTCAACGACTGCGTCGCAAAAGGACTCTCGGTCATTCAGGGTGATGCCGACACCGACCTTGCCGACTATCCCGACGACGCGTTCGATTACGTGATTCTGTCGCAGACACTGCAGGCGACGCGCCAGCCGCGCGTCGTGATGGAGCACATGCTGCGCATCGGGCGGCGGGCGATCGTCTCGTTTCCCAATTTCGGGCACTGGCGCATCCGTGCGCAAATCGCTTTCAACGGCCGCATGCCGGTGACCGAGAATCTGAGCCACTCCTGGTACGACACGCCGAACATCCATTTTTGCACGATTCGCGATTTCGTCATTCTGACGCGGCAGATCGACGCACGCATAGAGACCAGCATTGCGCTCGATAGCCTTGGCCATCCCCTGCAGGTCAATTTGCCATGGTGGGCCTGGAATCTATTCGGAGAACAGGCGGTGTTTCTGTTGCGGCGCGGTCTCTCGAACAATTCGAAAGGATCGAAAATCAATTGACTCCTAGGCGCCGACGGCTCCACTTTCCATAGGAACCCTCCAGAGTCGACGCCCATGCCGATCAGTCCCGCCATCCAGGAACTTGCCGCCGACGCCCAGAATTGGCGCCATGACATTCACCAACATCCCGAGCTCCTCTACGACGTTCCTCGCACCGCCTCCTTCGTCGCCGACCAACTCAAGGGTTTTGGTTGTGACGAAGTGGCGACTGGCATCGGCCGGACCGGCGTGGTTGGGATCATCCGGGGTCGGGGCGCGGCCAACACGCGGACCATCGGCCTGCGCGCCGACATGGACGCGTTGCCGATCCACGAGACGACTAACTTACCCTATCAATCGACCAATGCTGGCAAAATGCACGCCTGCGGTCATGACGGGCATACGGCGATGTTGCTCGGCGCAGCGCGCTATCTAGCGCAGAGCCGCAATTTTTCTGGAACTGCCGTGATGATATTCCAACCCGCCGAAGAAGGCGGCGGCGGCGGCAAGGCGATGCTCGACGATGGCCTGATGGAGCGTTTCGGGATCCAAGAAGTATATGGCATGCACAACATGCCTGCCCTGCCCATCGGCGCCTTCGCCATCCGCAAGGGCGCGCTTCTGGCGGCAGCAGATCGATTCACAATCAACATTGAAGGGCGCGGCGGCCACGCGGCGAAACCTCATTCCAGCATCGACCCGATCGTCGCAGGCGCACAAATCGTCAATGCATTGCAGACCATCGTCGCGCGCAATGTCGACCCTCTTGATTCCTGTGTCGTGTCGGTCACCCGCTTTGATGCCGGCACCACCTTCAACGTTATCCCGCAAACCGCCCAACTTCTCGGCACTACGCGCACTTTGCTCGGCAAGACGCGCGATTTTGCCGAAAGAAGAATTACCGAGATCGCCAACGGCGTTGGCGCCGCGCTCGGAGTACAAGTTGACGTCCAATACGAGCGCGGCTATCCGCCTACCGTCAATCATCCCGAACAGACTGACTTCGCCGCGGGCGTCGCGAGGAGGATCGTTGGCGACCATCGCGTTGCGACGAACGCGCCGCCGGAGATGGGCGCCGAGGATTTCTCCTATATGCTCGAAGCGCGGCCTGGCGCCTTCATCTTCATAGGCAACGGCGACACCGCCGGCCTGCATCATCCCGGATATGATTTCAACGATGCGGCGCTCCCCTACGGGATGAGCTATTGGGCGCAATTGGTGGAAACCGCGCTGGCGGCCTGAACTTTCGCCGCGCGAACCGGCGAGCGCTCAAGCGCCTCAGACCCCCGCCTCAAGCGCCATTATAGCGCCGCGCAATTCGGCGAGCCCTTTGAGTCGGCCGATCGCCGAATATCCTGGATTGGTCGTCTTGTTGAGGTCATCAAGCATTTGGTGGCCGTGATCCGGGCGAAACGGGATTTTCTGGTCTGGCGGCCGGCGCCTGTCCTCCGCCAGAAGCTCGCGCAGCACGGCGATCATGTCGAAATCGCCGTCAAGATGGTCGCTCTCGTAGAACGAACCGTCGGCTTCCCGCCGCGTTGAGCGTAAATGCGCGAAATGAATGCGCGGGGCCAAGCGCCGCGCGATTCCAGGCAGATCGTTAGAAGCAGAAACGCCGAGCGAGCCGGTGCAAAAACAGATTCCGTTGGCCGGTGAGCGCACCGCGTCGAACAGGGTCTCATAATCCGCCAATGTCGAGGCGATGCGGGCGAGCCCCAATAGCGGCCGTGGCGGATCGTCCGGATGCAAGGTCAACTTGACGCCAAGCGCTTCCGCCACAGGCGCGACGCGTTCGAGGAACGCGATGAGGTTCTGGCGCAGCGTCGCCGCGCCGATCCCGGCATAGGCGGCGAGCTTATCCCGCAAGCCCTGCAAATCCAGAGAATCAGACGCTGCGCCCGGCAGACCGGCCGCGATGTTGTGGGTGATCTCCGCGGCCTCGGCCTCCGTCAAGCTTTCAACCAGCGCTCGAGCGCGTTGGATGACACCCTCTGAATAATCGGCGCTCGCGCCTTTGCGCTTGAGAATATGGAGGTCAAAAGCTGCAAAACGCACCTGATCGAAGCGCAGAGCGCGAGCGCCGCTGGACAACGGCCATGCGAGATCGGTGCGCGTCCAGTCGAGCAAGGGCATGAAATTATAGCAGATTGTTTTGATGCCATTGGCTGCCACCGCCTCCATGGATGCGATCCAAACGTCGATCGAGGGCGACGCCCCCGCACCCAAACGTTTGACGTCGTCAGGCACAGGAATGCTCTCGACGACGCTCCAGCGCAGCGCGCTTCTGCCTTGCGGCGCATTTTCGATCAGGCGTTTGCGTTCGGCGACCGCCGCCTTGCTCCATTCGGCGCCGGGCGCCAATTCATGCAGGGCGTTGACAATGTCGGTGGCGCCGGCCTGACGCACGTCGTCGAGGCTCACTTTGTCGCCTGGCCCGTACCAACGCCATGCCTGCCGCATTACGGATTCTCCTCAATCTCTAGATCGCGCGGTGAAGATTCTCGTTCAACCCTCGATCTCCTCGCGTAGCATCTCCAAGGTCAGCCACTCCTCTTCGGCGCGCGCGAGATCCTCCTGTTTGGCTCCATAGTCGTTCGAGACGCGCGAGAATGCCTTGGGATCTCGCGCATGAAGTTGCGGGTCGGCCAATAAAGAAGCGAGCCGCGCAAGCATATCGCGCAAATCCGCGATTCGCGCCGGCAATTTCTCGAGCGCGTGCTTATCCTTAAACGACAAGCGGCGTTTTGCCGCCGGCCCGGACGCCTCGCGTCCTTGACCGCTAGGCGCCTTTACAGGCGCAAGCGCGCCCGGCCCGGCAAGGCCGAAGCCGCGCTGGGCGATCATATCGGTATAACCGCCTGCATATTCCGCCCAACGGCCATCGCCTTCGTTGACAAGGATGGAAGTCGCGACCCGATCAAGAAAATCGCGATCATGACTGACGAGCACGATCGTGCCGGGATAGTCGGCGAGCAATTCCTGCAGCAGATCGAGCGTCTCGATATCGAGATCATTGGTCGGCTCGTCGAGCACGAGCAGGTTGGAAGGTTGCGCCAGAGCCCTGGCCAACATCAGACGACCCCGTTCGCCCCCCGACAATTTGCCGATCGGCGTGCGGGCTTGCTCGGGTTCGAAAAGAAAATCCTTCATATAGCCGAAGACATGCTTGGGCTGGCCGTTGACGGCGACGAAATCGTTACCGCCGCCTGTCAGCGCATCCACCAACGTCGTCGTAGGCTCAAGACTCGCGCGTCGCTGATCGAGCGTTGCCATTTCGAGACCGGCGCCACGCCGGATTGTTCCGGAATCGGGCGCAAGAGCGCCGGTTATGAGACTGACGAGCGTGGTCTTGCCCGCGCCATTGGCGCCAATGACGCCGAGTCGGTCGCCACGCGCGAGGCGAATCGAGAAGTTTTTGACGATCGCTCGTCCGCCGTAGGACTTCGACAAATTGTCCGCCTCAATGACCAGCTTTCCCGAGGCGCTCGCCTCGGAAGCCGCCATCTTGACTTCGCCGATGGCGCGCCGCGCCTCGCGCCTCTCTTTGCGCATTTCGCCAAGCTCGCCAACGCGCCGCATATTGCGTTTGCGGCGAGCCGTTACGCCATATCGCAGCCAGTGCTCCTCCATCACGATGCGACGGTCGAGTTTGTGGCGCTCGAGTTCCTCCTCCTCCAGTTGTTGGTCGCGCCAGACCTCAAAGGCGGCAAATCCTTGTTCGAGCCGGCGCGTTGCGCCCCGATCCAACCAAACCGTCGCGCCAGTCAAATTGGACAGCAGGCGCCTATCATGGCTGATCAGCACGAAGGCCGAGCGCGTCTGCGCGAGTTCTTTTTCCAGCCATTCGATTGCCAAAAGATCCAGATGGTTGGTCGGCTCGTCAAGCAGCAGCACTTCGGGCGCGGGCGCCAGAGTCCTTGCAAGCGCCGCGCGGCGCGCTTCGCCGCCCGAAAGCGACAACGGCTTTGCATTCGGGTCGACGCCGAGTTCCTCCATCAGCGCTCGTGCGCGATAGGGGTCGTCCTGTTCGCTCAGGCCTTCGAGGACAAAGTCCAAAGTCGTGTCGAAGCCTGAAAGATCCGGCTCCTGCGGGAGATAGCGCAGGCTCGCTCCTGGCTGCGAAAAACGGGTCCCCCCATCCGGCTCGACATAGCCGGCCGCGATCTTGAGCAACGTCGACTTTCCCGATCCGTTGCGCCCGACCAGCGCGATGCGCTCTCTTGGAGCGACAGCGAGTTCCGCGCCGTCCAACAGGGGGTGCCCGCCAAGGGTCAGGTGGATGTCTCGCAATTGCAGAAGAGGCGGCATATGAAGGAGGCTCGTCGCGGGATAGGGGCGGACACGATTAAAGGCAAGCGGCGCAAAGGGAAAGATTCAATTCCCGCGGCCCTGTTCCCTCCAACATTTCAACAGATTGTCGGCGTCTGGTTTGCAGCGCCAAACGGCAAAGGGAAGGCTCAAATGGTTGAGACAGCGGTCAAAGCAGCTTTGGCGGCGCTGGACGCCCACCGCAGCGAGGTTGTCAAGCGCGCTATCGCCGGCGAATTTGCCGCCGATGCGGCGCGTTTTTCCACAATGCATGTCGCGCTGGACGATCTTTTATTCGACTATTCAAAGCAGCGCGTCATTCCGACGACCCTCCCCTACCTAGAGACTCTCGCGAGGGCTGCCGATGTTGAGAGCAAGCGGGAGGCAATGTTTGCCGGCGATCTGATTAATTCCACGGAACGCCGCGCCGCCCTGCATACCGCGCTGCGCAACTTTTCCGGTCAGCCAATCCTGGTTGAGGGTAAGGACGTGATGCCGGAGATTGAGGCGGAACGCGCCAAGGTCGCCGCTTTCGCCAATGACGTGCGCGAGGGTCGGTTGCGAGGGGCCTTGGGACAGCCGATGACCGACATTGTCAACATCGGCATTGGCGGCTCGGACCTTGGGCCCGCGATGGCGACACGGGCGCTTGCCCCTTTCGCGCCCGCCACTTTACACAGTCATTTTGTGTCTAATGTGGATGGCGCCGATATAGGCGATACACTACGGGGCCTCGATCCGGCCCGCACGCTTTTCATCGTGTCATCGAAGACGTTCACGACCCAGGAGACGATGACCAACGCCGCGACGGCGCGCGCCTGGATCGTCGGCGCTCTGGGAGCGGCAGCGGTCGGCGATCATTTCGCCGCCGTCTCGACGCGGCTCGACAAGGTCGCGGAATTTGGCATTGAGCCGGACCGCGTTTTCGGCTTTTGGGATTGGGTGGGGGGTCGCTATTCCCTCTGGTCAAGTATCGGCCTGCCGATCGCCATCGCGATCGGGCCGGAACTATTCGAGCAATTCCTGCGCGGCGGGTACGAGATCGACCAACACTTCCGCACCGCGCCAATCCTGCAGAATATTCCTATGCTGATGGGACTTTTGAGCGTGTGGAATCGCAACGTGCTAGGACACGCCAGCCAGGCGGTCATCCCCTATGACCAGCGCCTGTCGCGCTTTCCCGCCTACCTCCAGCAATTGCAGATGGAGAGCAACGGCAAGAGCGTCCAACTCGACGGCGCGCCGGCGGCGACTTCGACCGGAGCGGTGATTTGGGGCGAGCCCGGGACAAACGGGCAGCACGCCTTCTTCCAGCTGCTGCACCAAGGAACAGAAATCGTGCCGGTCGATTTTCTTGTCGCCGCACAGCCGACCAACGCCGACCTGCATCATCACGATCTGCTGGTCGCCAATTGCTTCGCTCAGGGCGAAGCGCTGATGCGCGGGCGCTCCTCCATCCAGGCGATCGCCATCATGCAAGACCAAGGCTTGAGTGTAGCGGAAGCGAAGCGGCTTGCTCCTCATAAGACCTTCTCGGGTAACCGTCCTTCGAGCACGCTGCTTTATCCGAAGCTGGACCCAAAAATGCTTGGGCGTCTGATCGCGCTCTACGAGCACAAAGTATTCGTCGAGGCGGCGATTTGGAACATTAATCCCTTCGATCAATGGGGCGTGGAGCTCGGCAAGGAGCTCGCCTCGCGCCTTGCGCCGATCGTTGCCGAGCCTGGCGCAACCACGAGCGGCCTCGACGCCTCAACCGCCGGCCTTATCGCGCATCTTCGCAAGTTGCGGAGCTAAACCCGCCTCCTGTGCGAGGGCGCTGTCTCAAAGCCGCTATTTCGCGGCGCCAACGCGGCGCGTCGCCTTCTTGACCCAGGCCCGGGTCTCGGGATCGACGAGCGGCGCCAGCGCCTTGCGCACGCGAGCGTGATAGGCGTCGAGCCAAGCGACTTCGCCGTCCTTAAGGAGCTTGCGCTCAATGAGGCGCGAATCGATAGGCGCCATGCTGATTGTTTCGAAGCCGAACATGTCACGTTCGGCGCCGGCAATCTTGCGTTCCTCTACAACGATCAAGTTTTCAATGCGAATCCCGAATTTGCCCGCAGCGTAATAGCCCGGCTCGTTGGAAACGATCATGCCTGGCGCAAGAGCCGTCGCGCCAGTTTTGGAGATGCGTTGCGGACCTTCATGTACGGAAAGATAAGAGCCGACGCCATGACCCGTTCCGTGATCGAAATCAACCCCCGCCGCCCAAAGCGATTGGCGCGCCAGCGTGTCGATCTGGGCGCCGCTCGCGCCTTTGGGGAAAACGGCGCGTGCGATCGCGATATGACCCTTGAGCACCCGCGTGAAACGGTCGCGCATTTCAGCGGTCGGACGCCCGACCGCGATAGTGCGCGTTATGTCCGTTGTGCCGTCCTCATATTGGCCGCCGCTGTCGATCAGGAAAATACCGCGCGCAATCTTCCGGTTGGTCGCTTCGCTGACCCGATAATGCGGGATTGCGGAATTGGGTCCAGCGCCAGCAATCGAGGGAAAAGAAATATCCTTCAGCCGACCCGTCTCGCGCCGGAAGGTCTCTAGCGCCTGCGCGGCGGCAATCTCGGTAAGTTTGCCTTTGGGCGCCTGGCGATCGAACCAGGCGAGAAAGCGGCAGAGCGCGGCGCCATCGCGCAGATGGGCCGCCCGCGCACCTGCGAGTTCGGTCTTGTTTTTGGTAGCTTTCATCAACGCGATTGGATCGACGCCGATATCGGCTTTTCCGCCTGCCCCTTGCAGAGCAAGGGTCAGCCGCACAGGAACCGTGGCTGCGTCAAATGCCAGGCGCCTTCCATGCGCGCCCATGCTCGCGAGGTCCCCGATGAGCCGATCTGGCTCGGCCAGATCAGCGAGCTTGGCAAGATAGGAGCGCACCTGATCGGAAAGCTTGCGCTTGTCGATATAGAGCGTTGGGCGTTCCTCGATGGGCACGACAGCGAAGCCAAGAGGCAACGGCGTGTGGGCGACATCTGCGCCCCGGATGTTGAAGAGCCAAGCGACGTCGTGGGCGTCGCTCACCACCAAGCCGTCGCCCGATTTGATCGCCGCGCGGACGCGTGCGATCTTTGAGGTCGAATCCTCACCGCAAAAGCGCAATTTGTGTTGGCTCACCGCGCCCAGCGGCGCGGTTGGACGATCCGTCCAAATCGCATCGACGGGATTAGTCTCCACTGCGACCAGCTCGCCGCCGGCGTTCGCGCAGGCCAGCGCCAGGCGTTCGACCATATCGGGCGTGTGCAGCCAGGGATCGTAGCCCAACCGGCCGCCGCGCCTGAGATGCTTCTCGATCCAGCCCGTCGGCGGCTCTTCAATCAAATGCAGCGGCGTGAAGATCTGGGCGTCGACTTGTTCGGGCGCCTGCAGAGCGTAGCGTCCGTCAACGAAAATCGCGGCGCGATCCAAAAAAACCACAGCAATGCCCGCCGACCCGGAAAAGCCTGTGAGCCAAAGCAATCTTTCGGCGCACGCGGGCACATACTCGTTTTGGTGCTCGTCGGCGCGCGGAACGACGAAACCGTCGAGTTCCCGGCGCTTCAGTTCCGCGCGCAATTCCTCGGCCCGTCCGCTTCCCGATTTAGCGCCGCCGATTTCCGCGAAAGATTGAAAATGGCTTTCAAACATCGACGCCCCTTAAGCCTACGCGACGTCACTCGCCTTCCATCACGACACGGCCGATGAAGGGCAATTCCCGATAGGAATGGGCGACGTCCATACCATAGCCGACGACAAAAACATCCGGACTGGAAAAGCCAACAAAATCGGCAGATATTTGAACCGCGCGCTTGCCCGGCTTTTCCAGCATCGTGCAGACCATGACGCGCTTGGCCCCGCGCGCAACGAGGAGATCCTTGGCGAAGGCCAGCGTGCGCCCGGACTCGAGAATATCGTCGACCAGCAGCACGTCGCGATCCCTCACCGAGGACTCGATATCCTTAAGGATGCGGACCGTCCCCGAAGAGACCGTCCCCTCCCTATAGCTCGACAAATGAATGAATTCGACATGCGGCTCTAGTCTGACGCGATATAGGGCTCGGATCAGATCGGCCGCAAACATGAACGACCCTTTCAGGACCGCGACAACAAGCAGATCTTTCGGTTTGGTGGCGGCAATTTCGATCGCAAGCGCCTGGATACGCCGGGCTATCGCCCCTTCGTCAAACAGGATTTTGACCTGCCGGGCGCCGCTCATGATCCATCTTTCAGTGGGGCAAGCTTGTCTCCGGCCAAGGCGAATTTCACCAAGACATCGCTGACCCCATCGGGCGGCGCCGCCAATCTTGTGCGAAACGCAACCCGCTCGTCGGGTCCAAGTCTGGACTTTGGCGCGGGCGCCGTCCAGACATAAAGCTCTCTTTTATCCGCGTCGCGCAAAGCAATCCGCAAGTTCGGCGCCTCCATCGTCAAACCGCGCAGATTAACAATGGCGCCCTCGACGACCAGCACTTTTCTGTCGCCAAGATCGAATGTATTCGTCCGGACCTTGTCAAGGGCCAAGCCGCGAAGATTGACGGGCAGGCCGATCGCGGCGAAAATACGGGCTGTGCTGGGAGCCGCTTTGACGATCGAGCCGCGAGCCGCGACGGCCGCCGTGGCGCAGCCCAGGATCAACAGGACGGCCAAAGCTCGCCTCGCGCCTGATCCATTTTGGTGGAAACCAAACCGAGTCCAAGATTCATGCGGCGCTGCTTCTTGTCCCGACGGCGCGCCATTCGCTTGGCTAGAGAAGGCCGCTAAACGAGAATGAAGCGCCAGAAGCGGCGCATGCGAAGCGTCGGGCGGCAGGCGTTCGCCCTCAACAATCGGCGCCTCGCCCATCAGGGCCGCCTGCGGCGAAACCTCCCAGAGGTCGCCGCAGCCAGCGCAGCGCAATCGGCAGCCGTTTTGGCCGAGTATCTCGCGCGGAATATGATATGAGCTCGCGCAGGTCTTGCAAACGATCAGCATGACGAATCAGACTAGCTCCAGTGGGCTGCGCGCGAATTGGCATATGGTCGCGTTCATGGTTAAGGCCGCGTTAAGCAGAGACGCTGTCCTATTCGAGAAACCGGATCGAACGCCACACAAGGGTCGCCTTTGCTTCGTTTCGAAAATGTCGGCTTGAGATACGGCATGGGGATCGAGGTTGTGCGCGACCTCAGTTTCTCCATCCAGGCTCAAAGCTTTCAGTTTCTCACCGGGCCGTCGGGCGCCGGCAAGACGACCTTGCTGCGGCTAATGTTGCTGTCGCTGAAGCCGACCCGCGGCATCATTAAGATATTCGGGCAGGACGCCTCGACGCTCGACAAAGATGCCATTACCGGTTTGAGACGGCGCATCGGCGTCGTTTTTCAGGATTTTCGTCTGCTTGACCATCTGACGACTTACGAAAACGTCGCGCTGCCGCTGCGGGTCATGGGCAGAGTCGAAGCGAGCTACCGCGCCGAAGTGGTCGAACTGCTTCGCTGGGTGGGCCTGGGCGAGCGGATGAACGCCTTGCCCGCCGTTCTCTCGGGCGGCGAAAAACAGCGTGCCGCGATTGCGCGCGCGCTGATCGCCCGGCCCGAACTGCTACTGGCGGACGAGCCAACGGGAAATGTCGATCCCGGTCTTGCGCGACGCCTGCTGCGGCTCTTTATCGAGCTCCATAAGTCGGGAACAGCGGTGGTCATTGCGACCCACGATCTGGCCCTCATGGATCAATATGGCGAGGCGCGACGCCTCGTCGTCGGCGAAGGCCGCCTGCAAATTTTCGATGGCGAGTTTCCATGAGCGCGATTCGATCCATCGGCCACAGCGTGGCGCAAGAGATCCAATCCGACAAAACGTTAAAGCGCGACATGCCGCTCGTGCCGGCCAGCTCGATCGCAGGACGCGCGCTCGTCATTGTCATCGCCATCATGACCTTTCTGGCCTGCCTTACGGCAGGCGGCGCCATTCTTGTGGCGAGCGCCTCGCAGGGCTGGCGCGCTGAAGTCTCTCGCGAGGTCACGATCCAGATCAAGCCAAGCGCAGGACAGGACATCAATGCGCAGGTCGCCAAGGCGGTAGACGTGGCGCAAAAAGCGTCCGGCGTCGCTGAGGCGCACGCGCTGTCCAAGCAAGAATCCGAGCAATTATTGGAGCCCTGGCTCGGCAATGGTCTGGATCTGGCCGAACTGCCGATCCCCAGGCTGATTGTCGTGCGAATGCAAAACCTCAAGGCGCCCGACATCGCGTCCCTGCGCGACGCGCTTGCAGCGCAAGCGCCGGGCGCCAATCTGGACGATCATCGCCTTTGGCTGGCGCGACTCGACACGATGGCCGACGCAATCGTCATTTTCGCACTGCTGCTGTTTCTTTTGATGATTTCGGCGATGACGATGGCGATCGGCTTTGCGACGCGCGGCGCCATGGCAGGCAATCGCGAAATCATTGAAGTGCTCCATTTCGTCGGCGCTGCGGACAGCTATATTTCTCGCCAATTTCAGATTCATTTTCTCCGCCTGGGCCTGAAGGGTGGCCTGCTCGGCGGCGCCCTCGCCGCTTTGTTCTTCGCTGGCGCCTCAGCTCTATCGGCTTGGTGGGCTAACACGGTTGGAGGCGAGGAAATCGGTGCGTTGTTTGGGGCGTTCTCGCTCGGGCCCGCGGGATATGGCGCGATTCTTGGAGTCGCCGTCGCCGTCGCCGTCCTTACCGGCGCCATATCGGGGATCATCGTGTTTCGACATTTGCGCCGCCTGCAATGAGGGGCCCAGGCAATTCGTTCTTTCGTGTCTTTTCTAGGTCATCAGATTGGGCGATTGTGGTCCAATGATTCCCCTCCGCTCGCTCCTCTTCAACATCGTTTACTACTTCAATCTCATTGTCCTGATGATTTTGGGTCTGCCGACGATTCTGGTGGGACGTCATGCCATATTCGCGCTCGCGCGCGTTTGGGGCGCTTCCTCCCTTTGGCTGCTCGACAAAATATGTGGATTGAAGCTCGAGTTCCGCGGGCTCGGAAATATTCCGCAAGGCGGCTACATTATCGCGGCCAAGCATCAATCGGTCCTGGAGACTTTTGCTCTTCTCCTGCACGCGCCCGATTTTGCTTACGTTCTGAAGCGCGAGCTCATGTATATCCCGTTTTTTGGATGGTATTTGATCGGCGCCGAGCAAATCGCCATCAACCGCTCGGCGGGCAGAAGAGCCCTGGCGCTCATCAGCACTCGCGCCAGCGAGGTGCTGAAGGCGGGCCGGCAAATCTTCATTTTCCCGGAAGGAACGCGGCGCCCGCCAAATTCGCTGCCGCAATACAAGTTCGGGGTCGCCAAATTATATCAGGACACCGGCGCGCCCTGCCTTCCGGTCGCGCTCAATACCGGGCTGTTTTGGGGGCGACGAGGTTTCTTGCGTCGTCCGGGGGTCGCTGTGATCGAATATTTGCCCCCGATAGCACCTGGTCTCGAGGTCGATGATTTTCTCGCCAAACTTCAAGCGACCATCGAAGCCGAATGCCGTCGCCTCAACACAGAGGCCATGGCCAAATACCCTTCGCTCGCCTCAATATAGAAGGCCGTAGCGAAATAATCTTCGCTCGCCTCGACATTCGCGATCGCACCCGCGCTTAGCCGCTGCCTCCGATGGATAGACGCGTCTATCACAGCTTGACGAATCGAGATAGCTGTTCTACTTTTGTTCCAGCATCTGAAATTCGAGGAATGGCCGGTGTTGGCGCTTCAAGAGCACACTACGCATGATCGCGATCCAGCGGGTTTGGCTATCCAATGCGGCGGCCGGGCTGACCCGACTCTTGGTTCGTCCTCCCCCTCGCAAGGGGCCGACAACGCGCCGCTTTTGACTTTGGCTGGCGACGCGCTGGGAACCCGCTATCGTTGCTGGCGCGGAGCTTCAGGACGGCGCTATGTGTTCTCAGTGTACAGCCCTCAGACTTGTCCCGCATATGGCCATGCCGTGATAATGGTCGTCGCCGTGCGGCCCGATAGCGATCGAAAGATCGTCTTCCTCGCGGATACCGGCTGTTTTCCTGAGATGGAGCTCGCGAAAACCTCAAGAGAATGGTGGATAGCCGGGAGTGGAATCGAGTTTCACGTTCATTTGCTGGCGGCTACGCCGGCCGATCGGCGCGCGGTGATGGCGGATCTGTCTCATGCGCGCCGCAGCTGAGCGGCGAGCCATTCGAGCGTGGGATCGAGGATTCCCCTTTCTCGCAAATGAGCTTCCGTATTGAGGACATAATCGGCATTGGGGCCTGATTGCCCGGCCCCGTCTCGCACAAAACTCAACAGCTGCTCCCGCTCGAGAAAGCCGGCATATTGGGGATGGTTACGATCGGCCACGTAAGTTAGAGCGCTCGCTTTGGTCCCATCCGCCATATGCATTAAAACCGTCCGCTCGACGTAAACCGAGGTGACCAATTCCCGCCGGCGCAGATAGTCTATCGTCGCCTCGCGTTTAGCCGCGGCCACGCGAAAGGCGACACCGTGACAAGCGCCGCCGCGATCGAGCCCCAGCACTAGGCCCGGCCGTTCGGGCGTGCCGCGATAGACGTGCGAATAGATGCACAGACTGCGCCGCCAGCCATGAACCAAAGCGCCTTGCAGCGCGATATAATCAAACCCCGGGCGCCACATCAGCGAGCCGTAGCCGAAAACCCACAGATCGCCCGATTCGTCAGGGGTCGAGTCAATAGGCTTTAGCGATGACCGGCGCGCTTTGATCATTTCTCTCAAGGCTTGGCGGGCGGCGCTTCGCCCGAGCGGCGGCCAAAATCAGGCGCCGCGGTCTCCTGGCCTTGCGCAATAATCCCTCTGCGGATCGCGCGTGTGCGCGTGAACAGCTCGAACAAGCCATCGCCGTCGCCGCGACGTATCATGCGCTGCAAGGCCGTTAGATCTTCGTTGAAGCGACCCAGCATTTCAAGCACCGCGTCCTTGTTATGCAGGAACACGTCGCGCCACATCGTTGGGTCGGAAGCGGCGATGCGGGTGAAATCGCGAAAACCGCCGGCCGAGAATTTCAGCACTTCCGAACGCGTCGCCTCTTCAAGATCGGAAACCGTGCCAACGATATTATAGGCGATCAAATGCGGCACATGGCTGGTGATGGCAAGGACCAGGTCGTGATGGGCCGGCGTCATCACTTCGACATTTGACCCTAGCGCTTCCCAAAAGGCGCGAACGCGCTCGATCGCCTCGGGATCGGAATCCTCGGGCGGCGTCAAAATGCACCAGCGATGCAGGAACAGGCTGTCGAAGCCGGCGTCAGGCCCCGATTCTTCCGTCCCGGCGACCGGATGGGCCGGGACGAGGCGGACGCCCGCCGGCAGATGGGGCGCGATGGCGGCGATCACATCCGATTTCACGGAACCGACGTCGGAAACAATCGCTTCCTTTTTCAGATGCCGTCCAATTTCTTCCGCGACGGCGCCATTGGCGCCTACCGGCACACAGAAAATAACGAGATCGGCGCCGCGCACCGCCTCGGCCAGCGTCGACGCCACCTCATCGGCAAGCCCGAGTTGACGCACGCGCTCACGCACCCCCGCATCCGCGTCGCCGGCAATGATCGTCGCGGCCGCGTTGCGCCGGCGCGCGGCGCGCGCAATGGACGAGCCGATCAGCCCGAGTCCCAGAATCGCTAGGCGATCGACGATAGGAGTCTTGAAAGGGGCGCCAAAAGCATCCGGCAATTCACTCGCCCCTCATGAACCGGGTCAGCGCCGCCAACACGCCTTCATTCGCCTCGGCCGTGCCGACGGTCAAGCGCAGACAATCGGGCAATCCATAGGCGGCGACCGCACGCAGCACAAACCCGCGCGAAGACAAATAGGCGTCCGCCTCCTCAGCGGCGCGACCACTGGCGCGCGGAAAGCGCAGAAGCAGGAAATTGCCGACGCTCGGCGTTACGCCGATGCCTAAATCACCGATCTGCTTGGTCAGCCAGGACCGCCATTTATCGTTATGCGCGACGGCTTTTTCCGTGTGGCCCACATCGGTCAGAGCGGCGATCCCCGCTTCAATCGCCGCCCCATTGACATTGAACGGAGCGCGGATCCGATTGACGGCTTCGATCACATGGGCCGGCGCATAGGCCCAACCCAGCCGAAGATTTGCGAGTCCATATATTTTAGAAAACGTGCGCGTCATCACAACATTTTCGCAGGTCGCAACAAGTTCGATCCCCGCCGCATAGTCGTTGCGCGTGACATACTCGGCATAGGCAGCGTCCAATACAAGCAAGACGTTGGCGGGTAGAGCCGCCTGAAGTCTCTTTACCTCGGAAAACGACAGATAGGTTCCGGTCGGATTGTTGGGATTGGCGAGAAACACCATCTTGGTTTTCGGCGTCACCTTCTCCAGTAGCCGATCGACGTCGGCCGTCAAATCGGTTTCCGCCGCCGCCACCGGAACGGCGCCGGCGGCCCGAATCACAATTGGATATTCGAGAAATCCGTATTGCGTGTAGAGGCCCTCGTCGCCCGGCTGAAGATAGGCATGAGCCAGTAAGCCAAGAATATCATCTGAGCCATTGCCGCAAATAATCTGCGCCGCATCCAAGCCATAACGGCGGGCAATCGCCTCGCGCAGTCGCGTGGCGGAGCCGTCGGGATAGAAAGCCAGACGATCGGCGATCGACCTGAACGCCTCGATCGCCATGGGCGAGGGGCCAAGAGGCGTCTCGTTCGACGAAAGCTTATGGACCTTGCCAACTCCCGGCGCGCCGCTCTTGCCCGGCACATAGGCGTCAATCGCCATCACATCGGCGCGCGGGATAGGTCGCGTCAGCTTGTGCACGGACATAGGATTCATGCTCCAACAAGTTACAGGCTTGGCGGCGGCGCCGAAAAATCGAAGCGCGCGGCGTGGGCGCCGACTTCCGCGATTCGGAGATCGCCGGCGCCGGCGTCACGCAAAGCGCCGATAACGGCGCTCGGCTCAAGCCCGCCGGGGCGCGCGGTCAGCAACGACAGGCCCATGCCATCGGCCGCATTGCCGATGATCTCGCCGCCAAGCGCGCCCAAGGCGGCGGGATAGGCGCCGCGCCAACGGTCAAGCGACACCGATTCGATCACGATATCGCGCGCTGCGCCCTCCGCCAGAGGCTTGGCGATCACGAATACCGGCATGCCGGCCGGATGATCGGGACGCTCTACAAGAGGCAGGCGAGCGATGATTTTGGGAGCAAAAGCGGGACACAGTCGGTTCCACCACGCGCCGACGCCGCCATCGAGGGCGAACATGCCCAGGTCCCCCGATCCGCGCGCCACCGCCTCGATTACCCCACCGGCGCTGTGATGGGCAATGCAGGGAACCGTGAAACCGAAGTGAAATCGCGCCGAGTCACGCATTGGTGAGTCGCCGCGCGACATATCGACGTGGACGGAATAGTTCGCCTGAACGAAAGTGAAAGTCGAAATGATGATGCGCCAGATACCCTCGACGGTGTCCAGCGGCAGCAAGCCCCGGTGGCGTTCGACGAGCGCGCGCATCATCGCTGCCTCGCGCGCCGGCCGGAACGCCGAACCGCCGCCCTGGCGCGCTTTTATCGCGATGAGCCGGTCAATGATGCGACCGCGCTCCATCAACAATTCGTGCATCGACGCATCAATCCGGTCGATGTCGACGCGAAGATCGGCAAGCGTCTCGACGACGAGGGGTTCCGACACTGACACGGCTGCAAACTCTCAGAAGCGCTCTATGGCGAAGGCGAGCCCTTCATACAGACCCCGCGCCGCGCCGGCCAGTCTCAGGTATTCATGGACTCGAAGAAATTTGCGTTGGACTTGGTCTCGCGCAACTTTCCAATCAGGAATTCGATCGCATCGACGGTGCCCATCGGATTGAGGATGCGCCGCAGCACATACATCTTCTTGAGTATGTCGGCCGGCACAAGCAGTTCTTCCTTGCGGGTTCCCGAACGCGTGATGTCCATCGACGGGAAGGTTCGCTTGTCCGCCACCTTGCGGTCGAGAATGATCTCCGAATTGCCGGTTCCCTTGAATTCTTCGAAGATCACCTCGTCCATTCGCGATCCCGTATCGATCAGCGCGGTGGCGATGATGGTCAGCGAGCCGCCCTCTTCGATGTTGCGCGCGGCGCCGAAAAAGCGCTTTGGCCGCTGCAGAGCGTTCGCGTCGACGCCGCCGGTCAGCACCTTGCCCGATGACGGCACCACAGTGTTGTAGGCGCGACCGAGGCGCGTGATGGAGTCGAGCAGGATGACAACGTCGCGGCCATGTTCGACCAGGCGCTTGGCCTTTTCAATCACCATTTCCGCGACCTGGACATGGCGCACCGCCGGTTCATCGAAGGTCGAGGAGACAACCTCGCCCTTCACCGAGCGCTGCATATCGGTCACTTCCTCTGGACGTTCATCGATCAGCAGCACGATCAAATAACACTCGGGGTGATTGGCGGTAACGGACTGCGCGATGTTCTGCAACAAGACGGTCTTGCCTGTGCGGGGCGGCGCCACGATCAGGGCCCGCTGCCCCTTGCCAATAGGCGAAACAATGTCGATTACACGGGCGGAAAGATCCTTTTTCGTGGGATCGTCGATCTCGAGCTTCAAACGTTCGTCGGGATAGAGCGGCGTCAAATTGTCGAAGTGAACTTTGTGGCGGGTCTTTTCCGGGTCTTCAAAGTTTATCAGGTTGACCTTGAGAAGCGCGAAATAACGCTCACCATCCTTTGGGCTACGGATCACGCCTTCCACCGTATCGCCGGTGCGAAGGCTCAGACGCCGGATCTGGGAAGGCGAGACATAGATATCGTCGGGGCCGGGAAGGTAGTTGGCGTCAGCCGACCTCAGGAAAGCGAACCCGTCCTGCAATATCTCGACCACACCCTCGCCGATTATCTCGACGTCCATGCTGGCGAGCTGCTTGAGTATTGCAAACATCAGTTCCTGTTTGCGCATGATCGAGGCGTTTTCGACCTCGTTTTCCTCCGCAAAGGCTAGAAGTTCGGTCGGCGATTTTTGCTTGAGGTCTTTGAGCTTAATTTCCCGCATTGGGGGTCCTTGGAAGGCAGTCGCGCCATAGCGCTTCGGCAAACGAATGAAAGGCAGGATTGGCGCAAACAAGGGTTAGGAGCCGCTGTTTCACTGGACCTTGCATAATTCGGGCGGAACATTTTGCCCGGTGGTCACAGGAACGCCTGCTGGAGGTGAGAGGGCTCTTATAATGCGCTTTGCTTATTCTTTCAATGGCGCGTCCAGCAATGTTTGGCAGCTCGCTTCGACCGGATATGGGGTCCGTCGCCGGCTCCATCCTTTATCGTGAAAAGCGCCAGAGCTAGAAGGGCTTGACCACCACCAGCACGACGATAAGAATCATCAGTGCAGGCGGAACTTCGTTGAGAATGCGGTAGAAACGGGCCGATCGGACATTTTTGTCGGCGGCGAATGTCTTCACCAGTCGGGCAAAGTAGCCATGCAGCCCCGACATTGCGACGACCAGCGCAAGTTTAGCGTGTAGCCAGGGAGCCTGAAAGGAACTGCTGGCATAAGCGATCCAAAGCCCTGTCAACCAGACCGCGATCATCGCCGGAGTAACGATGAATTTGAGCAGTCGCCGCTCCATCACCTTAAAAGTCTCAGATTGAACCGAACCTGGCGGGGCGTTCACGTGATAAACAAATAAACGAGGCAGATAGAACATTCCCGCCATCCACGAAATAACCGCCATGACGTGGAGAGCCTTGATCCAGAGTTCCATCTTGCCGCCTTAACCCGATTGCCTAACCCGACGCACCAATCGTTCGACGTGGGCGATCGGCGTCTGCGGCAAAATGCCATGGCCAAGGTTGAAGATCAAAGGCCCTGTCCCAAGCGACCGAATGATGTCGTCGACCGCATTGTCGAGCCCCTCGCCGCCGGCAACCAGGGCGAGCGGATCGAGATTGCCCTGTACGGGCGCAATCGTCTGGATGCAATTGGCGGCAAAAGCGAGATCCACAGCCGTATCAAGCCCAATTGCGTCAGCGCCGCTCGTTCGCGCCAATTCGACCAGATGTGATCCTGCCCCCCTGGCGAACAAAATGATCGGCACGCTTGCTCTATGCGCCCTCACGCCGGCGATGATCTTGCGCAACGGCTCAAGGCACCAGCGCCGGAATTCCCCCATAGGCAACACGCCAGCCCAAGAATCGAAAATCTGCACGACGTCGACGCCCGCGTCGATTTGCTGGCGTAAGTAGGCGATTGAGGCTTCGATCAACCGGCCTATCAGTGCAGCGAAAAGATTTGGATCACGATAAGCGAGCAGACGAGCCGGCGCCTGGTCTGAGGTTCCCTTGCCGGCCACCATGTAGCTCGCCACGGTCCAGGGCGCGCCGCAGAAGCCCAGCAACGGGACATTGCGGGGCAGGCTAGCCTTGATTTGCTGGATGGCCTCAAAAACCGGCGAGAGTCGGTCAAGATTGATCTCACCATGCAAAGCCGATAAGCGCGCCGATGTGTCAACGGGCTCCAAGCGCGGACCTTCGCTTGGTTCAAATGACACATGCTGGCCCAAAGCGTCGGGAACCACGAGGATATCGCTGAAAAGGATCGCCGCGTCGAAACCGAACCGTCTGATCGGCTGCAAGGTGGCCTCTACGGTGAGGCGCGGTGTGTAGCAAAAGTCGAGAAAGGAAGCGGCTTGCGCGCGGATCTCACGATATTCTGGAAGGTAACGGCCCGCCTGCCGCATCAGCCAGATCGGCGGGATCGCATTGGGCTGGCGGTTGAAGGCCCGTCTTAACAATATGTCTGACTGCATCGTTATCTCGTTAGCGCGGTCTAATTAATTAATGAAGTGAGATTCTTCTTTTTCTCTTTCTTTGGGGGCCGGTCAGGCGGGCGCCGTTCTGTCCACACCAGCCGCACAGTTGCTTTGCAAAAACCCTACGTCCGCCTGCGTTGAGCGGCCTGTGGACGGATTAACCATTCATTAAATTTTTCAACCAGCAAAGCGGTGACCCGGTTGTGAAATGTCTTCGGGTCTTCCCCGCAATTCTCCTTTTTCTCCAGCAGGCGCTTTTTCTGTCCCAAGGTCGATCGTTGTGGACGCCGAAATTGATTTCTCATGCGCAAACGCCAAATGCCGAAAAATCACAGAGCTTGTCCACGCCTGTCCACATGCGCGTCCCATGGTTATAAAGGACGCTTCAATTTGGCTGGACGGTGGCGGGGACGAGAATTTGGGACGCTCCTATTTCCATCTTCATCTTGTTTCCGACGCGACGGGAGAGACACTGATCGCGGCTTCCCGCGCGGCGGCGGCGCAATATCAGGGCGTCGCGTCGATCGAACACGTATATCCGCTGATCCGAACGCATTCGCAACTGGATCGCGTCATCTCAGAGATCGACAATGCCCCTGGCATCGTGCTCTTTACCCTGGTCGATGCCGATTTATCGCGGCGGTTGGAGGCGAGTTGCGAGACATCGGGCTCGCCCTGCCTGTCGGTGCTCAATCCGATTCTCACCTTGTTTCAGTCCTATTTAGGGACAACCTCGACGCCCCGCGCCGGTGCGCAACACATGCTAAACGCCGATTATTTCAAGCGCATCGATGCTCTCAATTTCACGATGCTGCATGACGACGGCCAATTGCCCGAAAATCTCGAACAGGCCGACATACTGTTGCTTGGCGTCAGCCGCACGTCGAAAACACCGACGAGCATCTATCTGGCCAATCGTGGCTTCAAGACCGCCAATATTCCCCTCGTGCCCAATGTCGCGACCCCAAGCGCGCTGGAGAACCTACGCCATCCCCTGGTGGTCGGTTTGCTCGCTTCGCCCGAGCGGATTGTCCAGATTCGGCAAAATCGACTGCTGGCGCTTAACGCCGACTATCAGACGCCTTATGTGGACCGCGCTGCGGTCGCCGCCGAAGTCGCCCAGTCGCGCCGCCTTTTTGCGGAAAAGGGTTGGCCAACCATTGACGTAACCCGGCGCTCGATTGAAGAGACCGCCGCCGCCATTATCGACCTCTATAAGGAACACCGCCTGAAGTTCATCGCCCAGGCTTGATCTAACAGGCCGCGGACCCCCTTTTCGCAAAGGCTCTTGATCTTTGTCCCCCAAACCAATGCTATGGATAGGCTTGGTCAAGCCCATTCTTGCGTCCAAAAGTGCCAGCCGTCGGCTAATGTTGGAAAACGCCGGCATAGAGGTTGACGTCGAGGCCGCTGCAGTGGACGAGCGACGGCTCGAACGGGAGTTTCTCGGCCGCGACGGCGCTCCCCCGCATCTGGCGCCGTATCTGGCGCGAGCCAAGGCGCTGGAGGTCAGCGCGAGACGCCCACAGAGCTTATGCTTTGGCGCGGACCAGACGTTGCGGCTCGGGTCGACCCTCTTCCATAAACCTGGCGATATGGAAGCCGCCGAGCAGAGCCTCAAAAGGCTCGCCGGGCGAACTCATGTCCTCGACTCCGCCATTTGCATTGCGCTCGATGGCGCGTCGCTGTTTGAGGCGACGCAGAGCGCCCAATTGACGATGCGCGCGCTTGATGGAGACGCCATCCGCACCTATCTCGCTGTAGCCGGGCCAGCCGTTCTTTCGAGCGTGGGCGCCTATCAAATCGAGGGAATTGGCATTCATTTGTTCGAGAGAATCGAGGGCGACCACCCCACCATTTTGGGCCTTCCATTATTGATCCTAGTCAAATGGCTTCGATCCAACGGATTCCTTCGCATATGAGCGGGGATGCGCTATTGAGAGCTTGCGTCGTTGGTTGGCCGATCGCCCATTCGCGCTCACCCCTGATCCATTCCTATTGGTTGCAGAGCCTGGGGATCGATGGACTCTACGAGAGGGCTGCCGTGCCGGCGGGTCAATTTGCAGAATTTGCCGAGGGCATCGGCAGGGAAGGTCTCATCGGCGCCAATGTCACCGCCCCGCACAAGGAGGCGGCTTTCGCCGCCTGCCATTGGCTTACCGCCAACGCGGCCGATCTTGGCGCCGTTAATACGCTTTGGCGCGAGAACGGCAAGCTATGCGGCGACAATACCGACGTTGCGGGCTTTCTCGCCAATCTCGATGAGCAAGCGCCGGGATGGCGGGAAAGAACGAGGAACGCCGTCGTGCTTGGCGCGGGCGGCGCCGCGCGCGCCATCATCCGGGGATTGGTGTTATCAGGGATCGACCGCGTCTGCGTCGTCAACCGAAGTTTGGATCGCGCGGAGCGTCTGGCCTCGCAGTTAGCGCTCGGGATTAAACTTGCCCCCTGGAGCGTTCTACCCCATCTGCTGGCGGACGCCGATCTTCTCGTTAATGCGAGCTCGTTGGGCATGGTCGGCGAGCCGCCCCTCCAAATCGACCTCGAGCCGCTCGGTGCGCAAGCGGTTGTCGCCGATATCGTCTATGTTCCGCTGGAGACCCCGCTTCTGGCCGCCGCCAGAGCGCGCGGACTTTGCGCCGTCGATGGGTTGGGAATGCTACTGCATCAGGCGGCGCCCGGGTTCGAACGCTGGTTTGGTATTCGGCCGGTGGTCACGGCGCGATTGAGGACGCTGATCGAAGCCGACATTCTTCGCTTGGACAAGGCGCAATAGTGATTATCGTTGGGTTAACCGGCTCAATCGCCATGGGCAAGTCGACCGTCGCCGCCATGTTCGAGGCCGAGGGCGCGCTTTGGTTCGATTCCGACGCCGCCGTCCATGCGTTCTATCGCGGTCCCGGCGCGCAGACGATCGAAACTCTGTTTCCCGGGGTTCTCGTCGAGGGCGCGATCGACCGCAATCGACTGGCGCAACGGGTGCTGGGCGATAGCGTCGCGCTCGCGCAGCTCGAAGGCGTCGTCCATCCCGCCGTCGCAAAGGCGCGGCAGGAATTTCTTTTTTCCGCCGCCCTGAAGGGAAGGCGTCTCGTCGTTATCGATATTCCCTTGCTGTTTGAATCGGGCGCCGAGGGGTCGGTGGACGTCATTCTCGTCGTCAGTGCATCGGAAACTGTGCAAAAGGCGCGGGCGCTCGCCAGAGAGGGCATGACTTTAGACCGCTTCGATAAGATCATCGCCAGGCAAATTCCAGATAAGGAGAAGCGGCGCCGCGCGCATATGACAATCGATACAAATGGAGTTGCGGAAGCGACGCGCGCGCAGGTGCGCGGCTTTATTCGTTGCGTGGCAAGCCTCGCTGGAAAGAGAGTCGATCTTCATGCGTGAGATTATTCTCGACACTGAAACGACCGGTCTCAGTCCCGCTGACGGGCACAGGCTGGTGGAAATCGGCTGCCTGGAAATCGTCAATCAGATCCCGACCGGCGCCGTCTATCATGCGCTGATCAATCCGGAGCGCGACGTACCGGACGACGCCTATCGCGTCCACGGGCATTCGACGGCGTTTCTGGCCGACAAGCCGGTTTTCGCGCAGATCGCGCCTGATTTCCTCGGTTTCATCGGCGAGGATAGACTGGTCATCCACAATGCCGAATTCGACATGCGCTTCATCAATGCGGAGTTGACCAGGATCGGCGGCGACCCCATCCCGACCAGCCGCGTCATCGACACGCTCGCTTTAGCGAGAAGAAAGCATCCAGGCGCTCCCAATAGTCTGGACGCACTCTGCGATCGCTATCGCATCGACAGATCGCGCCGCATCAAGCACGGCGCTCTGCTCGATGCGGAAATTTTGGTTGAGGTTTATGGCGAATTGCTTGGCGGTCGTCAGCGGTCGCTGGTCTTTTCCGGCAACGAGCGCACCGGCCACGTACAAATATCTCTTGTGGCGGAGAGAAGGTCTCGATCCGAGCCGCTTCCCTCTTTGCTGACCGAGACGGAGAGTTTGGCTCACGCCGATCATGTCATGCGGCTTGGCGAGGGTGCGCTCTGGCGTCGCCATATCGCCGCTTCGATCGAGAAGGCGGAAGGCTAGGCCGCCTTCGCTTGGTTTGAAAAACCGTCCTGTTAAGCGGCGCCCGGCTGAGCCGCCGCCGCCGCGACCCGCTGCATGAACAAAGCATTGAAGTCGATCGGATCGATATATAGCGGCGGATAGCCGCCGTTGCGCACAGCTTCGGCAATGATCTGGCGGGCGAACGGAAACAGGAGACGCGGGCCCTCGATCATGACGGCGGGCTGGATTTGCTCGGCGGCAATATTTTCGACGCGAAAAACGCCGGCATAATTGAGTTCGAACTTGAAAAGCGTATTTTCTCCTTCGCCGGCGCCGCCTTCAAGTAGCAGATTCACTTCATAGTCGGCGGGGCCAACTTGCCTAGCGTTGACATTGATCTGAACGGAAATATTGGGGGATTGTTGTTGCGGGCCAAGCGTGCGCGGCGCATTGGGATTTTCGAAGGAAAAATCCTTGGAATATTGGACCAACACCGTCAATCTAGGCGGCGCATTGGCCACCGGAGCCGCGCCATTGCCGTTTTGCTCGACCATCCGATTTTCTCCCTGCCCGCAAGCGTTTCACAACGAAACCGCTGCCGGTTTGCGCCGACTCGAACAAAAATACGAAACATTGACGTATGAGCGACTCCAAGAGAATGGAGGCGCCGTCGCCCATCCCGCTGGCGCCGAGGCGACATTTGTTCGTGCCGGTCGCCTAACACGTCGTCAGCGAGTGAACAAGAACGCACTGAGAGCATAGGTCAAAGGCGCGGCCACACAAAATCGTCCGCGCGTCCAGGTTTGGGTTCGACCGCGGCGCCCTGCGCCAACACCCGCTCGACCGCCGCGCCTTCGCGCGACGCGGATTGACGCGTCAGTAGCGCCCCGCCGGGCGATAGAGGCTTTGCCGTCAGCGACAGAATGGGGCCGGCCAGCGGCTTTGCGGGCTCGATCAAGGCCGGCGCGCCAGCAGGGGCTGGGACGCCCATTTCGCGGCGGATCTGGGCGTTTATGTCGATGGCGGCTTGCTCGATATCGGGCGGCAAATTTGCGATATCGTTTTGCGGCTTGGCTGCCTCGAACGCTCGTTTGATTTCAGTCTCAAGGAATTGAGCCAGTTTGCGCGAACCAGCTTTCGTAAAGTGGATGCCATCCGCTGTCCGCAATTTGGCGTTCTGGCCGTCAATGTCGGGGCCGTAGGCGTTGTACTCGCCGCCCTCGTCGGCAAACGCGTCCCAAATGTCGATATATTGCGCGCCGGCTTTTTCGGACCGCTCCTTATATAATTCGTTGAGTTTGACAACTTGCGCGTTGAATCGCTCGTTACGCATTGGCGGCAAGCCGACCCAGGCGACGGGCACATGAGCGAGCCTGAACGAGGCGACTAGACGTTCGATGCGCTGGCCGTACAAATCGCGCCATTTGTCGCTCAAAGGGTCAAGCGTATCGGCGCCGTCTTTGAGCGCCTGCATATCGTTGATGCCGACGATTATGACGACGAAATCGAGCTTGTCCTTTGCTGTTGCCAGATCTTGGGCGACTTTGAACCAATCGTAAAAATCGTCCCGGACTAGGCCGGAGGATTCATGCGCGCGCCCAATGACTGCGACCTCAGGCTTGTCGGCAAAGGCTTGGGTCAACCCGTCAGCCGCGAAGACAGCAAGGCTGTCGCCCAGCACATTGATGAAAAACGTTGGCTCGATAGGCGTTCCCCCGATCGAGCCCGGCGTGCGCGTCGCCTCGGCAGGCACGAAATCCCGCACCGGTTTGCGGACAGGGCGCGCCGGAGCGGTCCGAAGTTTCTGGGCGGCCTGATCGGCTTGCTCGCGTTGCTGCAGAAAAAAGCTTTGCGGGCTCTCGCTTCCGGCGGAGAGGGCGGGGGGGAAGGCGGCGAAGAACAGCGCGACGGCGATGACTTTCCAGGGGATTCTCACTTGGCGGCTCAATCGTTCTGGCAGCATTATTGACGCATTTTCATGAGGCCTGCTATCGTCGGATAGCCGTCGGGAACCTGGCCGGTCTTCTGCTGATAGGCGCGCAAAGCCGCCCGCACCGTCTCGCCGATCTTGCCGTCCACTTCGCCGACATCATAGCCCATTTTCTTCAGCCTTGTCTGCACCTCCCGCATCTGGGCGGGGCTCAGCTGGCGGTCGTGAACCGGCCAGGTCGCCTGCAACGCGCCGCCCCCGCCCGCGGCCCGATCGCCGAGCAGCGCGACGCCCAGCGCATAGGACGTCGAATTATTGTAGCTCTTGATCACCTTGAAATTGGGCGTCACCAGGAATATCGGCCCCTTCAGGCCCGCCGCGATCAGCAGCTCGGCCTCCCCCGATTGCGGCAGTTTCTTGCCGTCCGCCCGTTTGACGCCGCGCTCGGCGAAGGCGCTGAACGGCGCATAATGCGAGGAATCCTCCTCTTTCAAGTCGAACCCTTCGGGCAGCGCGACCTCGAAACCCCAGGGCTGGCCGGCGATCCAGCCATGCTTGGCCAGATAATTGGCCGTCGAGCCGATCGCGTCCGGCGCGCTCGTCCAGATGTCGCGCCGCCCGTCGCCGTCGAAATCGACGGCGAATTCCCGGAAGCTCGAAGGCATGAACTGGGTCTGCCCCATCGCCCCGGCCCAGGAGCCTTTCATCTGAGCGGGCGCGATATCGCCTTCCTGCAAAATCTGCAGCGCGGCGAGCAATTCGTCGCGGAAATAATCGCCGCGATAATGGGCGTAGGCCAGCGTCGCCAGCGCGCGGATCACATTGTCGGAGCCGGCAAAACCGCCAAAATCCGTCTCCAGCCCCCAAATGCCGATGACGATCGAGGCGTCGACGCCGAATTGATGCTGGGCTTTGGCCAGCCACGATTCATATTGCTGGGCGGCCGCCTGGCCCTGCTCGATGCGCCGCGCCGAAACGGCGGAGGCAAGATATTCCCAGATCGGCTTGACGAATTCGGCCTGGGTCTTGGTGTGGGCGATGATCTTGGGATCATAGGTCACGCCTTTGAAGGCGAGGTCGAAAATCTGCCTCGAGACGCCGCGCGCCTGCGCCCGCGGCCACAGGTCCTCGACGAACGCCTGGAACGAATGGGCGGCGGCTGCGGGCTTGGCGCGAGCGGTCGCGGCGCTCGCCGGCGTTGCCGCCATCGCCCAGACCAGCGCCGAGGCGCATAGAAAGGCGAGCGCGCGGGAAAGTCTCCCTGCAGGCTTCGCTCGAAACAATGTCGGGGTTTTCCTATCGACGCTCATGGCGTTTCCCTTGCCAAGTCCCGCCGAACCTATGTCGCGCCTTTTACCAAAAAGTTACCTTGTTCGCGACGGCCCTCGTCGCGCCCGTCCCAATCATTCGGCCGCTAGGCCCGTCCCGCCACTTTCCGCCGCCTTGATATCCTCGGGGCGGGGCATGGAGATGATATTATATCCCGCATCGACGAAATGGACCTCGCCGGTGACGCCCGAGGACAGGTTCGACAACAGATAAAGCGCGGCGCCCCCGACATCCTCGATCGTTACGGTCCGGCGCAGCGGCGAATGATCGCGCTGGAAGTTATACATGAAGCGGGCGTCGGCGATGCCGGCCCCCGCCAAAGTGCGGATCGGTCCGGCCGAAATGGCGTTGACGCGAATGGCTGCCGGCCCGAAATCGGCGGCCAGATACCGCACGCTCGCCTCCAGCGCCGCCTTGGCGAGGCCCATTACGTTGTAATTGGGCATCACGCGGGTCGCCCCGCCGAAAGTCAGGGTCGCCATCGCGCCGCCCTTGGGCATGAGGGCGGCGGCGCGCTTGGCCACTTCCGTGAAGGAAAAGGCCGAGACGATCATTGTGCGGGTGAAATTCTCGCGCGAAGTGTCGGCGTAGCGGCCCTTCAATTCGTTGCGGTCGGAATAGGCGATGCAATGAACGAGAAAGTCGATCGCCCCCCATTGCGCCTTCAGCGCCTCGAACGCCTGGTCGACGGAAGCGAGATCCTCAACATCGCAGGGCAGCACCAGCGAGGAGCCGAGACTCCCCGCCAAGGGCTTGACCCGTTTGCCGAGCGCCTCGCCCTGGTAGGTGAAGGCCAGTTCCGCGCCCTCAGCGGCGAGCGCCTTGGCGACGCCCCAGGCAATCGAATGGTCGTTGGCGACGCCCATGACGAGGCCGCGCTTGCCGCTCATCAGTCCCGATTTGGTCAAGCCCGCCTCGCTCCCCGGCTCAAGCATCCAGGTGCTTGAGAACGATTGTCGCATTCGTGCCGCCAAAGCCAAAGGAATTGGAAAGCACCGCGCCCAGCTTAACATTGTCGCGCCGCGCCCGCACGATCGGCATATCGGCGAAAGCCGGATCGATTTCCTCGATATGCGCGCTCTCGCAGATAAAGCCGTTCTGCATCATCAGCAAGGAATAGATCGCCTCCTGCACGCCCGTCGCGCCCAGCGAATGGCCGGTCAGCGATTTGGTCGCCGAGATCGGCGGGCATTTGTCGCCCGAGCCGAACACTTCGCGCAAAGCCTCGATCTCCTTGAGATCGCCGACCGGCGTCGATGTCGCATGCGGATTGATATAGTCGATCGGCGTCTTCACGTCGGCGAGCGACAGGCGCATGCAGCGCACGGCGCCTTCTCCCGAAGGGGCGACCATGTCATAGCCGTCCGAAGTCGCGCCATAGCCGGCGATCTCGCCGTAAATGCGCGCGCCGCGCGCCCTGGCATGTTCGAGCTCCTCCAGCACCACCACGCCCGCGCCGCCGGCGATGACAAAGCCGTCGCGGTTCTTGTCATAGGCGCGCGAGGCGACCGCCGGCGTCTGGTTGAAGCTCGTCGACATCGCGCCCATCGCGTCGAACAGCACTGACATCGTCCAATCGAGATCCTCGCAGCCGCCGGCGAAAATAATGTCCTGCTTGCCCCATTGGATCAGCTCATAGGCGTTGCCGATGCAATGGTTCGACGTCGCGCAGGCCGACGAGATCGAATAATTGACGCCCTTGATCTTAAACCAGGTGGACAGGGTCGCCGACGCCGTCGAGGACATCGCCTTGGGCACCGCGAAGGGGCCGACGCGCTTGGGCCCCTTGGTTCGCGTTATGTCGGCCGATTCGACGATGGTGCGGGTCGAAGGGCCGCCCGAGCCCATGATGAGGCCGGTGCGCTCGTTGGAAATCTCCTCCGGCTCGAGCCCGGCGTCGCGGATCGCCTGCTCCATCGCGATATGGTTCCAGGCGGCGCCGCCGCCCAGAAACCGCATCGCGCGGCGGTCGATCAATTCTTCGGCCTTGAGGCTCGGTGCGCCCTCCACCTGGCAGCGGAAGCCCAATTCGGCATATTTCTCGGCGCGCGAAATGCCCGACTTGCCTTCGCGCAGGCTGGCGAGCACTTCCTGCGTGTTGTTGCCGATGGAAGAGACGATCCCCATACCGCTGACGACGACACGCCTCATTCGCTTCTCCTGAATGCTCGCCGCAAAGCGTCATCGAAATCGGGCGGATCGGACCGTCTAAGCCCGCGCTTCGGCCGGACTGGCGGCGCCGAACAAGGCGACGCGCATGTCCTTGACTTCATATATGCGCTTGCCGTCAGCTTCCAACCAACCATCGGCTATGCCCAGCACCAATTTACCTCGAAAGACCCGCTTGACGTCGATGCCGTAGATGACGCGCTTGACCGACGGCAGCACCTGATCGGCGAACTTCACCTCGCCGGCGCCGATCGCTCGGCCGCGCCCGGGCAGGCCGAGCCAGCCGAGAAAAAATCCGGTCAATTGCCACAAAGCGTCGAGGCCGAGGCTGCCCGGCATTACCGGATCGCCTTTGAAATGACAGCCAAAAAACCAAAGATCCGGCCTGATGTCGAATTCGGCGCGCACGCCGCCCCTGCCGTTGGCGCCGCCGGCCTCGGAAATCTCGGTGATCCGATCGAACATCAGCATCGGCGGCAGCGGCAAGAGCGCGTTGCCGGCGCCGAACAATTCGCCCCGCCCGCAGGCCAGCAGGTCCTCGTAGGCGAAACTGGAACGCCGCTCGCTCATCAACGCCAAGTCCTTAAGGCAAAGGTCCGCGGCGCGGGGCGCCGACATCGGGCGCTTCCTAACACAGGCGATGCGGTCCCGGAAGCGGCGCGGCGGGGAGATCAGGGGGCGCATGGGCCGGCGCGCAATGCCATCGGCGTGCTCGCTGTCAAGGCCAAGCCGCCTTCGGCGGTCGCTTCGCAAGAGCTTCGCGAGCCTTGACAGCTCCGCTCGCCGATGTGGCCCCCGCGACGGCCACAAATCGAACCCCGCCCGCCCCTTCCTGCCAAAATGACGCAGGCTCGCCGCAAGTTGCAGACGGCGGCGCGGTTTCGTATTATAACAACCTGCATAGTTGCACTCTTGCAGCTTTTGGCCTGGACGCAGGAAGTCGAAGAAATTGCCCGAATCCCGAATTGCCCCGCCCAAGGGCGCGCGGCCCGGCGACGCCATGAACGCCTGTCCGGTGCATCAGCTGCGCGGAAAACTGCGTCGTGCCCGCTTGCGCCCGACCCGTCAGCGCATCGCCTTGGGCTGGCTGCTGTTCGGCAAGGGCGACCGGCATGTGACCGCCGAGACGCTTTACGAGGAGGCCGTCGCGATGAAAGTGCCCGTCTCGCTCGCCACCGTCTACAATACGCTGCACCAGTTCACCGAGGCCGGGCTGCTGAACGAGATCGCCGTCGACGGCTCGCGCACCTATTTCGACACCAACATCACGCCGCATCATCATTTCCTCATCGAGGAGACCAACGCGCTCGTCGACATCCCCGAGGGCGAAGTCGCCGTCCACGGCCTGCCGCAGGCCCCCGAGGGAACCGAAATCGCCCGCGTCGACGTCATCGTGCGGATCAAGCGCTCGGCGCCGCCGGCTGCGTAGAGGGCGTTCTTGCTTTAAAGGTCGCGCGGCCCCTCATCCGGCCGGCTCACCGGCCACCTTCTCCCGCTTCGCGAGAGAAGGGAAACGCGCCCCTTCTCTCGCGAAGCGGGAGAAGGTGGCCTTCGCGTAAGCGAAGGTCGGATGTGGGGCGGCGCGACGCCTGCTTGGTCAGGCGCCCCCGCCTCGCCTCAACCCGCGATTTTCGAGAAATCCGCGACGGTATGGACCGCTTCGCGCAGTTCGTTCAGCAGCCGCAGCCGATTGAGCCGAAGCGCCGGATCGTCGGCGTTGACGGTGACGTCGACGAAGAACGCGTCGACCGGCGCGCGCAATCGCGCCAGGGCCCGCATGGCGCCTTCGAAATTTTCCGCTCCGACGCGTTCGGCCGCCTTGAGCCCAGCGATATAGAGCGCCTCGGCAAGCGCCTTCTCCTGGTCGAGAACAAGCAGGGCGGAATCGTGGGCGCCTCCGAAAGCGCCGGCGCCGTCCTTCTTTTCCTCGGCGCGCAGGATATTGGCGGCGCGACGGTACCCGGCGAGGAGGTTCTTACCATCGTCCGTTTCCAGGAAACGCCCCAACGCCTCGACGCGGCGCTCGATCATCAACAGATCGCCCCGGGGCGACATTGCAAAGACCGCATCGATGAGATCGTGGCGTGCGCCTCTGTCGCGAAGGTAAACTTTGAGGCGATCGGCGAAGAAGAAGAGGAGGTCATTCAGGGGAGTCTGTTCTCCTTCCCTCGCCTTCCGCACATCTCGCGCCACAAGATCGAAGGCATGATTCAGGGCGCTGTTCAAATCCAGCCGCAACGAGTTTTCAATCGTTGTCCGGATCACGCCGAGCGCGGCCCGCCGGAGCGCATAGGGGTCCTTGCTTCCGGTTGGTTTCTCATCGATGTACCAGAAGCCCGCGAGCGTATCGAGCTTGTCGGCCAGCGCGACGGCGATCGAAACCGGCGCGGTCGGAATGCGATCGCTCGGGCCCTGCGGCTTGTAATGATCCTCGATCGCCGCTGCGACAGAGGCGTCTTCGCCCTGCGCCGTCGCGTAATAGCGGCCCATCAGCCCTTGAAGCTCGGGAAACTCGCCGACCATTTCGGTAACGAAATCCGCCTTCGCGAGCAGCGCCGCGCGCTTGGCGAGCGCCGGATCGGCGCCGACCAAAGGCGCCAACGCTTGCGCCAGATTCGCGATCCGGTCGACCTGCTCGCCCTTCGTCCCCAACTTCTCGTGAAACACAATCTTCAGCGCGCGCAGCTTCGCCAGCCGCTGATCGAGCGGCTTTTCAGCCTTGTCCCTGTAGTCCGGCAGCGGCGCCAGATCGGTCAACCAGAAATGCCGCGCGTCGGACAGGCGCGCGCGCACGACGCGCTCGTTGCCGGCGGCGATCGCCGCGCCGCCGTCGCTGGCGATCAGATTGGCGACGAGGATGAAGCGATTGGCGAGCTTGCCCGCGCCGTCGCGCATCACGAAACATTTCTGATTGGCGCGGATGGTGGCGCGAATGGCTTCGGGCGGCACTTCGAGAAAGGCGGCGTCGAATTGCCCCATCAGCACGACCGGCCATTCGACGAGGCCGGCGACTTCCTCGAGGAGAGCCTCGTCCTCGACGAGCTCAAGTCCATGCGCGAGGGCGAGGCTGCGCGCATCCGTCAATATGATCTGTTTGCGCCGCTCGGCGTCGAGCGCGACCTTGGCCTTCGCAAGATTGGCGACATAATCCTCGAAGCGCCGGACCTTGATCGGCGCCGGCGCCATGAAGCGATGGCCATAGGTCGTGTCCCCGGAGGCGAGGCCGTCCAATTCGAAGGCGACGATTTCCGGCGTCTCGTGCTGGCTGCTCCAGGTGCATAGAATCGAGCGCAGCGGGCGCACCCAGCGCAGCGCATCGGAGCGCGCTGAGGCGGCGCCCCAGCGCATCGATTTCGGCCAGGGGAAAGCGCAGATAATGGCGGGCAGGATTTCGGCGATCACCTCCTGCGTCGCGCGACCGGGCTTGTCGATCGCCGCGACATAGAATTCGCCCTTTTTGGGGTCCTTCTCGATCCTCGCGTCCTCGATGCGCGCCAGCCCGGCGCTCTTCAGAAAACCCTGGATCGCCGCTTCGGGCGCGCCCACGCGGGGTCCTCTACGCTCTTCGGTACTCTTGGCCTGTTCGGCGGGGAGGCCGACGATATGGAGCGCGAGCCGGCGGGGCGTCGCGAAACTCTGCGCGCCCTCATAGAGCAGGCCGCGCTCGACCAGCGCGTTGGTGGTCAGGCGCCTGAGGTCGTCGGCCGCCTGGCGCTGCATGCGCGCGGGGATTTCTTCGCTGAAAAGTTCAAGCAGGAGGTCGGGCATCGTATCTTTCTAAAATCCGTCGCTTCCGGCGCCTAGGCCGCCATGCCGCCGCCCGCCGTCCTCAGCCAGGCGGCGCCGCAGGCCTTGGCGAGTTCGCGCACCCGCAAGATGTAGCTCTGGCGCTCGGTGACCGAAATGACGCCGCGCGCATCGAGCAGGTTGAAGGCGTGGCTCGCCTTGATGCATTGGTCATAGGCCGGCAGCGCCAGCAGATGACCCGTCACGCACGTGCCTTTCTCCAGCAGCGCCCGGCACTCGGCCTCGGCGTCGCGAAAATGGCGGAACAGCATTTCGACATCGGCATGTTCGAAATTGTAGCGCGAATATTCCTGTTCGGCCTGCAGGAAGACGTCGCCATACGTGATGCGCTCGGCGCCGTCGCGGCCGTTGAAATTGAGCTCGTAGAGGCTGTCGACGCCCTGCACATACATGGCGAGGCGCTCGAGCCCATAGGTCAGTTCGCCCGACACCGGCGCGCATTCGAAGCCGGCGACCTGCTGGAAGTAAGTGAATTGCGAGACCTCCATCCCGTCGCACCAGCATTCCCAGCCAAGCCCCCAGGCGCCGAGCGTCGGGCTTTCCCAGTCGTCCTCGACGAAGCGAATGTCGTGCAGCGCGGCGTCGACGCCGATCGCTTGAAGCGAGCCCAGATAAAGCGCCTGCAGATCCTCTGGCGACGGCTTCAGGATGACCTGGAACTGGTAGTAGTGCTGCAGCCGGTTGGGATTCTCGCCATAGCGGCCGTCCTTGGGGCGGCGCGAGGGCTGCACATAGGCGGCCTTCCAGGGCGCCGGCCCGAGCGAGCGAAGGGTCGTGGCGGGATGGAACGTGCCGGCGCCCACTTCCATGTCATAGGGCTGCAGGATGACGCAGCCCTGCCGCGCCCAATAGTTCTGCAGGGTCAGGATCAGCGCCTGGAACGAGCGCGTCGGATCGAGCGAGGCGTCGGGTTCTTCGGCAGTTTTGGACAGGACGGCGGCAGGCATGGGCGGGAAAGGGCTCCGGGGTTCGGACGGCGCGCGGACCCTAGTGAGGCCGGCGGCGGTGGTCAACGCGGGGGGGGGGGGGGGGGGCCACGCCGCCGAGACGCCGTCAAGTCGCTTCGCGACTCCTTCGCTTCGCTACGGTCGCTTCGCGATGACTGCGTCTCGTCGGCGCGGCAATTTGCCTACATGTCTCTTTGGTGAGCGGAGCGGCCAGGGGCCGCTCCGCTCACCAAAGAGACATGCAGGCCAAACGCCATCGGCGCGCGGAGCTGTCAAGGTTCGCGAAGCCGGCGAATGCTCTTGCATTCGCCTTGGCGAAGCGACCGCCGAAGGCGGCTTGACCTTGACAGCGAGCACGGCAATGGCAGCGCGACGCTTCTTAGGCGAAGCCAACGCCCCGGACGGCGGCCATTCGGTCCGTCCTCGACAAACAGGCGACCGAGACGGTCGCGGTCCCACGGGAGCGCGGGCGTCTCGCCCGCCTTCAACGCCCCTCGCCCCAATCGATGAGCGCCTCGCCGCGATGCACGGCCTCGGCCCATGGCGTGAACGCGCCCGACGAATCATGCAGAACAAATCCCGCCAGCAGCCGGATCGGCCCGCGCGCGCCCTTCTTTCCCGCGATCAGAATGCGATGCGCCGGCGCCCCCGCCCGTGGGTGGATCGGCAGGATCGCGACCGAACCCAGCCGCCGCGCGATGGCGCTGAGAATCTGCGCCAAGGCCTCGGGCCGGTGGATCATCACGAAGCGTCCGCCGGCGCCCAGCAGAGCGAGGCAGGCGACGATCCAGCTCTCCAGCGGCGGCGCGCCGGGATCGCCCGGCGCCTTGGCGGGGAAGACATGGGCGCTCGCGCGGTTGGCGTCGGGCGAAACGCGGCCGCTTTGCGCCTCGAAGAACGGCGGGTTGGTGACGACGAGATCGGCGGCGCCGTTCGCCAATCCGGCCGCGCGCCGGGCGCGCGCGTCCATAAGGTCGACGCGGACGATGCGGCTTTGCGCTTCGAGGCCGTTCCGCGCGGCGTTTTCGCGCGCGAGCGCGGCAAGCTGCGCGTCCTGCTCGACGAGGTCGGCGCTTGCGCCGGTGAGGCGCTGGAGGACGGCGAGGCCCACCGCCCCGACGCCCGCCCCGACATCGACGAGGCGCGTAACGTCCTTAGCGGGCGCGGCCGCCGCCAGCAGGATCGCGTCGCTGCCGACGCGGTGGCCCTTGACCGGCTGGCGAAGCAGGAGGCGGCCGCCAAGCAGCGCGTCGCGGCTCGTTGCGACATCGCCCGGCGGATCATCCATGGCGCAGTTCGCCGGCGAGGCCCGCTTCCCTAAGCAGGCGGCGGGCGCGCGCCTCCTGTTCGGAATCGACCATGATGCGGCGGGGCAGGAAGCCGAGCGAGCCTTCGACGGCGCTCATATGCTGGTCGGCGACGAAATAGGACAGGCCTTCCTGGGTCAGCAGGCTCTCGATCAACGAGATCATCACCAGATCGTTCGTGCGCACGAGTTCAATCACGCTTCAGGCCCAATCTCTGGTTTCTCCCTCCCCACAAGGGAGAGGAACGCGCGCGATCCTATCAATTTGGCGGGCGCACGCTACTCGACGTCAAGAAAGCTTGATCGGCGGTTCTCCCGCTCGCCCTTGCCCGTGCGGCGGGCCCTCTTTATGGTCAGGCGGTCTTGCTGCGACAAGGGAACAGCCTGTGGGAATTGTCATTCCGCTCGAAGAAAAGTCGTCCGAGCGCCTGATCGACCGGCTGACCGCCCTCGTCGCCGCCGATATGGCCGCCGTCAACCAGACGATTCTTTCGCGCACCGGATCGGATGTCGGCATGATCCCGGAAGTCGCCAATCACCTCATCGCCTCGGGCGGCAAGCGGCTGCGGCCGATCCTCACGCTGGCGACGGCTGGGCTTTGCGACTATGCGGGCGACGGACATATCAAGCTGGCCGCCTCGGTCGAATTCATGCACACGGCGACGCTGCTGCACGACGATGTCGTCGATCAGAGCAATATGAGGCGCGGCAAGCTCGCCGCGCGGGTTCTGTGGGGCAACGAGGCGAGCGTGCTGGTCGGCGATTTCCTGCTCGGCCAGGCCTTCAAGATGATGGTCGAGGTCGGCTCGCTGCAGTGCCTCGACGTGCTCTCCAGCGCGGCGGCGGTGATCGCCGAGGGCGAAGTGATGCAGCTTTCAGCCGCCAAGGATACGGCGACGACCGAGGACGCCTATCTCGCGGTCATCCGCGCCAAGACGGCGGCTTTGTTCGCGGCAGCTTGCGAAGTCGGGCCGATCCTCGCCGAACGCTCCAAGGCGGAAATCGCCGCCTGCCGCAGCTTTGGCGCCAATCTCGGCATCGCCTTCCAGCTCATCGACGACGCGCTCGACTATGGCGGCTCCTCGGCCAAGCTCGGCAAGAATGTCGGCGATGATTTCAAGGAGGGCAAGATCACGCTGCCCGTCGTGCTGTCGTTCCGGCGCGGCACGATCCTGGAGCGCGAATTCTGGCGCCGGACGCTGGAGCAGGGTAAGGTCGGCGAAGGCGATCTGGAGACCGCGCTCGCCACGATGAAAAAGCACCGCGCGCTGGAGGACACGATCGAGCGGGCGCGCCATTACGGCGCGATGGCCAAGGATTCGCTCGAATTGTTTCCCGCGTCGCCCTGGAAATACGCGCTGCTAGAGGCGGTCGAATTCGCGATCAGCCGCGCGCATTAGCGCAGCACGGTCGCCCTCACCCACCAGCCGGGACGCTCGCGCGCTAGGCCGTTGGCGGCGCGCACCGCCGCCGCGCGCTCGTCGAACAACGCAAAGCAGGTCGCGCCGGAGCCCGACATGCGCGCCAGCGACGCGCCTTCGAGCGCCGACAGCGCGTTCAGCACGTCGGAAATCTCCGGCGCCAGCGCGCCGGCGCCGGCCTGCATGTCGTTGCGCCCTTCTTGCAGCGCGATCGTCGCCGCCGACCGGGGCGCGCCGATCGCCGGCGAGGGCGACGGGCTAAGGCCGGAGGGCGCGCCTTTGGCGAAGCCGAGGCGGGCGAAGACGGCCGGGGTTGCGAGCGCGAGGCGGGGATTGGCGAGCACGGCATAGAGCGGCGCCAGTCGCAGCCAGGGCCCGAGCTTCTCGCCGAGCCCCGACATCTGGCGCGCCCGGCTGTCGAGGCAGGCGGGAACGTCGGCGCCGGTCGCGCGCGCCGCCGCCCACAGACGGGGATCATCAAGCGCCAGCGCGTTCTCTTGCGCCAGCGCGCGCAGCGCCGCTGCCGCATCTGCCGAGCCGCCGCCAAGCCCGGCCGCCACCGGCAGGTTCTTGCGCAGATGAAACCGGCCGAGCCGCAGCCCGGGGACGCGGTCCTGCAGATGGCGCGCGGCGCGTAGCACGAGATTGTCGCCGATCTCGCCGCTAGCCTGCGCCATCGGCCCCTCGACGGTCAGCCCGAGAGCCTCGCCCGGCTCGAAGAACAGCCAGTCCGAGCAGCCGGCGAAAGCCACGATGCTGTCGAGCTCGTGCCAGCCGTCTTCTCGGCGCCCCAGAATATGCAGCGTCAGATTGACTTTGGCGCGGGCCCGCCAGACCCGGCGCGGCCCGTAGGAAAGGCCCATTCGGCTCAGCCGCCGTCCTTTTTAGGCTCGGTCTGCGCAGCCGCCGGCGTTTCGTCCGGCAGGCCGGAATCGATCTTCTTCAAGATGTTGGGCAGGTCCTCGGGTTCGGGCCCCATGTCGCGCGCGTGGTTCCACTGGAAATGCGCGTCGAGCTTGCGGCCCATGCGCCAATAGGCGTCGCCGAGATGGTCGTTGACGACGGGATCGGCCGGCTTCAGCTCGATCGCCTTTTCGAGCTCGCGCGTCGCCTCGTCGTAATGGCCGAGCTTGAAATCGGCCCATCCCAGACTGTCCACGACATAGCCGTCGGTCGGCCGCAGGTCGACCGCCCGGCGCAGCATCTTGAACGCCTCCTCAAGATTGAGGCCCTGGTCGACCCAGGAATAGCCGAGATAATTGAGCACCAGCGGCTGGTCGGGCGACAGTTCGAGCGCCTTCTTGAAATCGGCCTCCGCCTTCGGCCATTGCTTGGTGCGCTCGAAACAGATGGCGCGGAAATAGAACAAGGTCCAATTGCCGCGGTCGGGCTTGTCGAGCAAAGCGATCGCCTTGTCGTAGGTCTGCGCGGCCTCGGCGAAATTCTTGGCCGAACGCTGCAGGCTGCCCAAAGCGCTCAACGCGTCGACGTCCTTGGGATTGGCCGCGACGATGTCCTGAAGCCTTTTCACCGCATCGTCCGTGCGGCCGAGCGCATCGAGCGAAAGGCCGGCCTGGATATTGGCGCTGGCGCGCATCGGCGAAGTGGCGGGCACCATTTCATAGGCGTCGATCGCCGCCTGGTTCTGCTTGAGCTGCTCGTAGAGGTCGGCCACCGTCACCGCCGCCAGCGCATGATCGGGCCGCAGATAGAGGGCGAGCCGCAGATAGATCAGCGCCGCCAGTTCGTCGCCCTGCTTGCTGCCGGCCGCGCCGAGCCCATACAGCACTTCGGCGGCGCCGTCCTTGGCGTTGCGGATGATCGGGTCGAGCGGCCGGCCGGCGTCAAGATCGGCCAAAGCGCCGTCGATAAGCGGGTGGTGCGGCAGAATATGCGCGAAATCCTCATAGACCTGCTTGGCGCCGTCGCGGTCGCCATGCCGGGCGAGATAACGGGCATAGGAATCGGCGAGCCGCAGCGTATTTTTCTCGGCGTCATAAGCGGTCTTCAATCGCTTGAGCGCCTCGGGCGCATTGCCCGTCAAATCGGCGATCAGGCCGGCGTGATAGTCGCGGAACACCGCGAACGAGACGTCGCGAATCCGGTCGAGCAGATCCAGCGCGTGGCGGCTGTCGTTCAGCCCGGCGAAACTCCACGCGCCGAGCAGCGTCGTCGTCACGTCGCCCGCCTTGCCGGCATCGCCGCCGGCCAGTTGGGCGCGCGCCGCCGCATATTGGCCGTCGGCGATCGCGCGAACGGCGACGCTGAGGCGGGCGAGGCTGTTGTTGGGATCGCGCGTCAGCAGCCGGTCGGCGAGCTGGAATGCGTCCCCCATATTGCCGTTGGCGAGCGCCGCCGCGAAGGCGCGTTCGATCAGTTCGGGATTGCGCGGATCGGCGCGCAAGGCTTCGCGAAAATAGGTCGCCGCGGCCGGCGTGTCGCGGTCGGCGCCGGCGACAAGCGCCGCCAGGTAATTTCCCGATTGGCTTTCGCCGAGCTCAAAGGCCGTCGACACAGCCAAGCTGTCGCTCGCCAAAGCCGGGGCGGCGTATAGGCCTAGCCCCATCGCGACGGCGAGGGAAAGGCGGGCGGCCGAACGGCCGTAAATCGACAAGGATAGAATCTGAGGAGTCACGGGGTTCGACTTTCTTTCTTCGCCGGCGCTGACGAAACGCGAGCGCGGCGGCATGAATTCCTGTTCCCTTATAAGCCAATCAATCGGCGCGAAAAGTGGCGCTTTTGCGCAAATGACAGAATTTTGGCGCCGCGAGCCGGATTACATATTGGGATAATTGGGTCCGCCGCCGCCCTCGGGGGCGGTCCAATCGATATTCTCTTCGGGGTCCTTGATGTCGCAAGTCTTGCAGTGGACGCAGTTTTGCGCGTTGATGACGAAACGCGCGTCGGAACGGGTCGCCTCGTCGGCATAGACCACTTCATAGACGCCGGCCGGGCAATAGAGCCGCGCCGGTTCGCCATATAAAGGCAGATTGACGCGAATCGGAATGGTCGGATCCTTCAGGCGCAGGTGGACGGGCTGGTCCTCTTCGTGATTCGTATTGGAGAGGAAGACCGAAGAGGGCTTGTCGAAGGAGACGCGCCCGTCAGGCTTGGGATAGGCGATCGGCTTGACCTCGGCGAGGGGTATCAGCGTCGCGCTGTCCGGTTTGCCGTGCTTCAGGGTGCCGAACAACGAGAATCCGAGGAGTTCATTGGTCCACATGTCGAGCCCGCCAAGCGCGACGCCGAGCGCCAGGCCGCAGCGCGACCAAAGCGGCTTGACGTTGCGCACCTTGCGCAGATCGCGGCCGATCTCGGAGCCGCGCCAGGCTTCCTCGTAAGCGGTCAGTTCGTCATTGGCGCGCCCGGCGGCCAGCGCCTCGCTAAGCTTTTCGGCCGCCAGCATTCCCGACAGAATCGCGTTATGCGAGCCCTTGATGCGGGCGAAATTGACGAATCCGGCGGCGCAGCCGATCAGCGCGCCGCCGGGAAAGCTCAGTTTGGGCACCGATTGCCAGCCGCCCGAACTGATCGCCCTCGCGCCATAGGCGAGGCGCTTGCCGCCAAGGAACGTGTCGACGATCAGCGGATGGGTCTTGAAGCGCTGGAATTCGTCGAAGGGCGACAGCGTCGGATTGGAATAGTTGAGATGAACCACGAAGCCGACGGCGACCAGCCCCTCGTCATAATGGTAAAGGAAGGAGCCGCCGCTCGCCCCGGCGCCGAGCGGCCAGCCAAAACTGTGCTGGACGAGGCCGGGTTGAAACTTGGCGGGGTCGACCTGCCAGATTTCCTTGAGGCCGATGCCGTATTTTTGCGGATCGCGCCCTTCGTCGAGGCGATAGCGGGCGACGATCTGCTTGGTCAGCGAGCCGCGCGCGCCCTCGGCGAGCAGCAGATATTTGCCGTGAAGCTCCATGCCGCGCGTGAAATTGGGCTTGGGCTCGCCGTTGCGCCCGATCCCCATATCCCCCGTCGCGATGCCGATCGCCTCGCCATTGGCGCCGAACAGCACTTCGGTGGCGGCGAATCCAGGGTAGATTTCGACGCCGAGCGCCTCGGCGCGGGCGGCCAGCCAGCGCGTGGTCGCGCCCAGCGAGCCAATGAAATTGCCGTGATTGCTCATCAGCCGCGGCATCGGCCAATTGGGCAGCGTGACCCCACCCGAAGGGCCAAGCACCAGGAAGCGATCCTTGACGACCGGCGTCTTCAGCGGACGATCCGGGTCGGTGCGCCAATAGGGGACTAGGCGATCGAGCCCGATGGGGTCGATCACCGCGCCCGACAGGATATGCGCGCCGACCTCGGAGCCTTTTTCGACGATCACCACCGAAATATCGGCGCTGAGCTGCTTGAGTCTTATCGCCGCCGCCAGACCGGCCGGGCCGGCGCCGACGATGACGACGTCGAAATCCATGGATTCGCGTGGGGGCAGTTCGAATTGGCCGGCCATTCCAATCCCCGGGGGATAGCAGCGACGGAGCAAGGAAACCGCCCCGCCTGATTTCAGGCTTTGTTTTGGACCGGCGCCCGCCAAAAGTCGACAGGCCTTTCGAGCGCCGTCGGCGCCGTGCTAGCTTTGTTCATGTCCGCAAAAGACCGCGCTCCGTTCTCCGAGCTTACCGCGCAAGGCGCGGCTGAGGCTTTGCGCTGGTGGGTCGAGGCGGGCGTCGATCTGGCGTTGGACGAAGCCCCACACGATCGATTCGTCGAGGTCGCCGCGCCGCAGCCCAAGGCCGCGCCGGTCGCCGCCGTAAGGCCGGCGCCGAGACCGGAGCCCATCGCGGCGCCGCCCGACGACGCCCGGCGCTCGGCGTCCGTCCTGGCGGCCGGCGCGAAAAACCTTGAGGAATTGCGCGACATTCTCGAAAAATTCGACGGCTGCGCCCTCAAGGCGACGGCGACGCGGCTGGTTTTTTCCGACGGAGCGCCCGACGCGCGCCTCATGCTGGTCGGCGAGGCGCCGGGCGCCGACGAGGACCGCATCGGGCGCCCATTCGTCGGGCGCGCCGGCCAATTGCTCGATCGCATGCTGGCGACGATCGGCCTCGATCGCACAGAAGTCTATATCGCCAATGTCGTGCCCTGGCGCCCGCCGGGCAATCGCGACCCGACTTTGCAGGAAACCGCAATCTGCCTGCCGTTCATCCGCCGCCAGATCGAGCTCGTCGAGCCGCGCTGGCTCGTCTGCCTTGGCGCCTCGTCGGCGCGGACTTTGCTCGGCCTCGCCCAGGGCATTACGCGCACGCGCGGGCAATGGTTCGATTATGCCGAGGACGGCCGAATCATCAAGGCGCTGCCGATGCTGCACCCGGCCTATCTGTTGCGCCAGCCCGCGCAAAAACGCGCCGCCTGGAAGGATTTGCGGACCTTGGCGCGGGCGATGCGGGAGAGCGAGTAAGGCAAAAGTCCGATGTCTAAGGCGCCGTCCGGGAAGAACCGCCTTCGGACCGTCGCACAAGTTCGGTATGGCCGCCGAAATGAATTGCGTGCAAAACTTGGCCTCAGCGAAGGGAGCGAACTATGACGGATGAGCTTGTCTTCTACACCAACCCGATGTCGCGCGGCCGTATCGTGCGCTGGATGCTCGAGGAGATCGGCCAGCCCTATCGCACCGAAGTGCTCGATTTCGGCACGACGATGAAGGCGCCCGAATATCTCAAGGTCAATCCGATGGGCAAGGTGCCGGCGATCCGCCACGGCGACACGGTCGTCACGGAAGGCGGCGCGATCTGCGCCTATCTCGCCGACGCCTTCCCGCAGGCCGGCCTCGCGCCGCCGCCCGGCGACCGCCTGCGCGGCCCCTATTACCGCTGGCTGTTCTTTGCGGCCGGTCCGGTCGAAGCGGCGACGACTAATAGGGCGCTGAAATTCGAACTGCCGGAGGGCCGCGGGCGGATGGCGGGATATGGCAGTTTCGCCGATGTGACGAACGCGCTGGAGGGCGCCGTCGCGGGCCGCGACTATATCGTCGGCGATCGTTTCACCGCCGCCGACGTCTATTGCGGGTCGGCGATCGGCTGGGGATTGATGTTCGGCACGATGGAGAAGCGCCCTGCCTTCGAACAATATTGGGCGCGCCTCAGCGCTCGGCCGGCGGCAAAGCGTGCGAGAGAGATCGACGACGCGCTGATCCCGCCGCGGGCGGGGTGAGGCCGGAGGATTCAGGATCGTGTCCCCTCGTCGTCATTGCGAGCGGAGCGAAGCAATCTACCGTGTCTCAAATCACGCTAAATCCGGCGCCGCGGCGCATTCCCGCCGCGTCGCAGCCGCAGGCTCGCCCAGCCCTCGAGATCGATCCGCTCCGCGAGAAACAGGCCCTGCGCGCGCCAGGCCGCCAGGACTCCCGGCACGTCCTGGCCGAGCAGTCCCGAGACGATCGCCTCGCCTTGCGGCGCCAGGACCGCGCTGAGCGATGGGGCGAGACGGCGCAAGGGTTTGGCCAGGATATTGGCGAAGACGAGATCGTAGGGCGCGCCCGCGCGCAATTCCCGGCGCTCGACGCCGACCGAGACCAGCGGGCGCAGATAGGCGCCGACGCCGTTGAGCCGCGCGTTTTCGCTGGCCACCGCGACGGCGATGGGATCGATGTCGCCGAGCGCGACGCGGATATGCAAAGCCTTGGCGGCGGCGATCGCCAGCACGCCCGTGCCGCAGCCGACATCGAGCACGCGGCGCGGGCGGTGGCGGCGGAGCACGCGCTCCAGATGCAGCAGGCAGCCGCGCGTCGTGCCATGATGGCCGGTGCCGAAAGCCAGCGCCGCCTCGATCTCGATGGCGATGTCGTTGCTCCTGACGCGCGCGCGGTCATGCGCGCCGTGAACGAGAAAGCGTCCGGCGCGCACCGGGCTTAAGCCCGCCAGCGCATTGGCGACCCAGTCGCGCTCCGGCGTGCGGCCAAATTCGACGGCGGCGCCCGCCGCCTCGCCGGCCGCCGCCGCGACAAGCTCGCGCAGCGAATCCTCGTCTGGCGCAAAGCTAAAATAGACCTCGACCATCCAGGCTTTGCCGCCCTCTTTCAGCGGCGCGTCGGTCTCGAAGGCGGAGGCCGCCGTCTCGGCGGGCTCGAAGCTTTCGACGATGAGATCGGCGATGGCGCGCGCGCGCGATTCGTCGCAGACGAGGCGCATCATGTAGGCGGCGGTGTTGGGGGGCAGGCCTTCCAGCATTCGGCTGGCTAGCACGCGGCGTCAGTTCCTGTCGACCTCGTGAAAAAATTCGTAGACGAGCTTCGCCGTCGCCGCATTGACGCCGGGCGCCTTTTCGAGATCGGCGAGCGCGGCGCCCGCGACATCCTTGGCGGTGCCGAAGGCGTGCAGCAGCGCCCGTTTGCGCGCCGGGCCGATGCCGGGGATTTCGTCGAGCGGGCTTTTGACGAATTCGCGTTTGCGCTTGGCCCGATGCGTGCCGATGGCGAAACGATGGGCTTCGTCGCGCAGCCGCTGCACAAAATAAAGCGCGGGGTCGCGCGGCGCCAGCCGGAAGGGCTCGCGGCCCTCGACGAAGAACGTCTCGCGGCCGGCGTTGCGGTCCGGGCCCTTGGCGATCGCCGCAAGGCGCACGCCCTCGACGCCAAGTTCGGCGAAAATCTGGCGCGCGACCTCGAACTGGCCGCGCCCGCCGTCGACGAACACGAGATCGGGCTTTTCGGGAAAGGAATCCACCGCCTCCGCTTCGGGCTCGCCGCCCTCTTGCCTGGCGAGGCGCTGAAAGCGCCGCCCCAGCACTTCGCGCATCATCGCGGTGTCGTCGCCGGGCGTCAGCGTCCGGCTCTTGATGTTGAACGTGCGGTACTGGCCCTTCACGAAACCCTCGGCGCCCGCCACGATCATCGCGCCGATCGCATTCGTGCCCATGATGTGCGAATTGTCATAGACCTCGACGCGGCGGATCGGATGATCGACGCCGAAGGCGGCGGCCAGGGCGCCGAGCAGCTTCTCCTGCGTCGCCGCATCCGCGAGCTTGCGCGACAGAGCCTCGCGCGCATTGCGCAGGGCGTTTTCGACGAGCTCCTTTTTCTCTCCGCGGCTTGGCGAGCCGATCGCGATGCGATGGCCGGCGCGCACGCTCAGCGCCTCGCATAGAGCGTCATGGCTCTCGATATTGTGGGAGAGCAGCACCAGGCGCGGGGTCGGGCGCTCCAGATAGAATTGCGCGAGAAAGGCGTCGAGCACTTCGGCGGCGCCGAGGCTGCGGTCGGCGCGCGGAAAATAGGCGCGGTTGCCCCAGTTCTGATAGGTGCGGAAGAAGAACACCTCGATGCAGAAATGCCCGGCCTCTTCGGCGATGGCGAAGACGTCGGCCTCCGGAACGCTCCGCGGATTGATGTTCTGCTCGCCCTGGATGGCCGAAAGCGCCGAGATGCGGTCGCGCAGACGCGCGGCCTTTTCAAAGGCCAGCGCTTCGGACGCCTCTTCCATCTCCCGCGCGAGGCGATGGCGGATCGAGCGGCTTCGGCCAGACAGGAAATCGCGGGTCTCGCCGACCAGCCCGCGATATTCCTCGAGCGAAATCTCGCCCGTGCAGGGCGCCGAGCAGCGCTTGATCTGATAGAGCAGGCAGGGGCGCGTGCGATTGGCGTAATAGCTGTCGGAGCAGGTGCGCAGCAGGAAGGCGCGCTGCAGCGCGTTGAGTGTGCGATGGACCGCGCCGGCGCTGGCGAAGGGCCCGAAATAATCGCCCTTGCCGGTCCGCGCGCCCCGGTGCTTGGCCAGTTGCGGCGCCTCGTGATCCCCGGTGATGAGGATGTAGGGAAAGCTCTTGTCGTCGCGCAGCAGCACATTGTAGCGCGGCTTCATCTGCTTGATGAAATTGGCCTCGAGCAGCAGCGCTTCGGCCTCGCTCTCGGTCGAGACGAACACCATCGAGGCGGTCTGCGCGACCATGCGCGCGATGCGCACCGACAGCCGCTCGGGCGTCGTGTAGCTGGCGACGCGCTTCTTGATGCTGCGCGCCTTGCCGACATACAGCACCTCGCCGTCCGCCGCGAACATGCGGTAGACGCCGGGGCCGTTGGGGGCGTGCCGCCAGAAGGATTTTACGACCGCCGCGCCGCGCGCCAGCGAGGCGGGGCCGGAATCCTCCTCGGCAAGGTCGAGTTCGACCCCGAGGAAAGCCTCGTCTTCCTCTTCCTCCGGCCCGTCGAAGGGTGGCGCGTCGGGCGCCGGATGGTCCTTGGGAGTGGTGTTCATGATATGTCTCATTTAGGCGTTGGCGCGGCCTATTGGAAGCCTCTTCAACGATTGACGAAGTCGCTGTTGCGCTTCTCGAGTTCGCGGCCGTATTCGCGCAAGGCGTGCGCCTCCGACAATTTACCCACGATATGGCGCGATTGCGCGTCGGCGAGGACGGGCAGCACATCGGCCTCGCTTTTTTCGAACAGGTCGAGCGCCGTGCGGATCGTCGATTGCGGGACGAGGAAATTGTCGCGCCATTGCGCGAGCTGGTCGATCGGGCCTGAATCCTCCAAAGCCGCGGCGTGGAGATCGCTGACCAGCACCGTCCCGACAAAGGCGTCGCTCGCATCGGTGAGGAACAATTCCTTGGCCGATCCGGCCGGAAACAGGATGCGGGCGGCGGCGATCGTGCGGTCGGCGGCGGCGACGCGGAAGTCCTTGCGCATCAGCCGCGCCACTTTGAGATCGCGCACCCAGCCGATGTCCTGGGGACCGCGGATCGCCTCGCCGCGCAGGTGAAAGCGCCAGGTGGCGAAGGAATAGCCGAAGACCTCGCGCACGATGAGGCCGCTGAGGCCGCTCGCCAGCAAAGCGGCGACCATGATGCGAAAGTCGCCGGTCGCCTCGAGCGCCAGAAAGGTCATGGCGAGCGGCGCGCCGATGATGCCGGCGCCCACTCCCGCCATGCCGAGGATCGACACCAGCGTCGGGTCGACGTCGACGAAGGGCGAAAGCGCATCGAGGCTTTGCCCGTATAGGCGCCCGACGAGAGCCCCGATCAGCAAGGAAGCGAAAAACAGGCCGCCGCGAAAACCCGAGCCGAGCGAAACCGCCGAAGCCAGCGCTTTGAGCGCCAGGATGAGAACGAGCTGGCCCGCGATCATGTGGCCCGTCAGCACCATGCCGCGCGCGCCATGGCCGGCACCCAAGGCTTCCGGCCCGATTAGCGCGAGGGCGCCGACCGCCAGGCCGCCGGCGATCGGCCGCAGGTTCTTGGGGAAGGCGAGCGCGTCGAGGCCGCGTTCGACGAGCGCGACCCCCTCCATCAGCACGATGCTCGCCGCCGCGGCGATGACGGCGATGATGATGGCGTGCGCCGCCAAGGCGGGGGTCGTGGTCGCCAGCAACGTCTCGCCGAGGATCGGCTTGTGGACGAGCAGCCGGTCGGCGACCGCGCTCGCCAGGACCGCGCTTGTCGCGACGGGGACCAGCGAGGAGACGCTATAGGCGCCGAGGATCGCCTCGAAGGCGTAGAAGGCGCCGGCGAGCGGCGCGCCGAACGCCGCCGCTATGGCGCCGGCGGCGCCGCAGCCCACCAGCAACCGCATGTCGAAGCGGCGCGCGCCAAGTCCGCGACCGGCCAGCGAGGCGATCATCCCGCACATCTGGGTATAGGCGGCCTCGAGCCCGACCGAGGCGCCAAAACCGTTGGAGATGAGCGTCTGCGCGCTGATGTAGAGGCTTCCCCGCACCGACAGCCGGCCGCCATGCAGCGCATTGGCCTCGACCGCGTCGGCGAGGCGGCCGCGAAACCGGTCCTTTGCCCACAGCCCGAGCCCGGCGAGTATCGCGCCGCCGAGGACGGGAATGGCAAGGACGCGCCAGGATTCGGCGACGATCGTCACGCTGAGCGAGGCGCCCTGCGGGATCTGGAAGAAAATCTCGTGCATTTTCTGCGAGGCGGCGCTCATCGCCGCGACAAGCCCCCCGCTGATGACCCCGATGGCCGCGGCGATGACCAGTAGCCCGCTTTCGCGCCCGCGCACGAATGCCCGCAGCCACGGCGGAAAGGAGCGATCCCATCGCGGGCGCGATTGCGGCGGATCGGTCGCCGCCGCGGCGGCGCGCGGCGGATCGGCTCGCCACTTGCGCCAAAGAATCGTCATTCGGTTCGAAATTTCGGCTCTCTCCTTTGGACCCGCCGATTTTGACGATCCGCCTTATCCGTGCGAGGGGTCGCGCCGCCCGCTCCGCTTCCCATTTAGCAAGGAGATGTCGTGTCCGTCCATTTCTCCGAAAATGAAATGTCCGCGCGCAAACGGCGCCTTCTGGCTGGGATGGCCGCCGATCGGCTCGACGGCATGCTGCTGTTCGCCCAGGAGAGCCTGTTCTGGCTGACCGGCTATGACACGTTCGGCTTTTGCTTCTTTCAATGTCTCTATGTCGGCGCCGACGGGCGCGTCGCCCTGCTGACCCGTTCGGCCGATCTGCGCCAGGCGCAGCGCACCTCCAACATTTCCGACATTCGAATCTGGAAGGACGGCGCGGGCGCCAATCCGGCCAGGGATCTGGCGGCGATGCTTGGGGATATCGGCGCGCGCGGGCGGCTCGGCGTCGAAAACGACAGCTATGGCCTCACCCATTTTAACGGCCGCCGGCTCGAGGCGGCGCTGGAGGGTGTTGCGACCTTGGTCGAGGCCTCCCGTCTTGTCGGCGATTTGCGCGTAACGAAATCGCCCGAGGAACTGGCCTTCGTGCGCGAGGCGGCGTGGCTCTCTGATCTTGCCGACCGCGCGGCGATCGAACGCACCGCCGCGGGCGCCGACGAGGGCGCGATCCTCGCGGCGATGCATAGTGAGATTTTCGCGGGCGGCGGCGACTATCCCGGCAATGAATTCATCATCGGCTCGGGCGCCGACGCGCTGCTGTGCCGCTACAAAAGCGGGCGGCGCAAGCTCGACGAGGAAGACCAGATCACGCTCGAATTCGCCGGCGTCTATCGCCATTACCACGCCGCGATCATGCGCACGCATATCGTCGGGCGCGCCAGCGCGCGGCACCGGTCCTATCATAGCGCCGCCCTCGCGGCGCTCGAGGCCTGCCAGGGGGAGCTGCGCCCGGGCCGCACGGCGGGCGACGTCTTTGCGGCGCATGCCGGCGTCTTCGACGCGCATGGCCTGTCGCGTCACCGGCTCAACGCCTGCGGTTATTCGCTTGGCGCCAAATTCACGCCCTCCTGGATGGACGCGCCGATGTTCTGTGAGGACAACGACTTCGTCATCGCCCCGTCCCAGGTCTATTTCCTGCATATGATTCTGATGGATAGCGACAGCCAGACCGCCATGTGCCTGGGGCGGACCTATCTCGTCGGCGCCGAGCGGGCCGAGCCGATCAACGCGCCCGATCTGGACCTCGTCGTGAAATAGGAATAGCTGTTTGGCCGAGATCGTGAGGCGTAGTTCATTGTGTTGACGCATTTTCTTCCTTGGCGCGGCAGCGCCGGCGCGGCCTTGCCTGTCGGGGGCGCCATCGCTTTGGCGCTGCTTGTTGCGGGCTGCGTCGAGACGGTCGCCGATTTCGCGCCCAAGACGGAAGCGCATGCGCAATTCGTGCGCCGCCCCGATGTCAGTCTGGCCGACGCCAGCGTCGCTTTCGTTTCGGTCGACGGCCCGCCGGCGGCGGTCGCGGCGAGCTTCTCGCAGAGCCTGGCGCGCGAAGCGGCGGCGCAGGACATCGTCATCGCCGACCCGAAAAAGGCGCATTATCTCGTGCGCGGCTATCTGTCCGCCTATGCGACGGAGGACGGCGCGGCGGTCGAATATGTCTGGGACATATTCAACAAGGACAAGCAGCGCACGCAGCGCGTCAACGACGTGCTCGAGGTCAAGGGTGAAGGCGCCGATCCCTGGCGAATCGTCAGCGAGGCGGCTTTGGCCAGCGTCGCGGCCAGAAGCGCCGACGATCTGGCCGCTTTCCTGTCCAACACGCCCGAAGCGGTCGCCGCCGTCAGGGCGCCGGCCGCCGCCGAGCCGCCGCTGGCGGGTTCGGAAGGCAAACCGCTGAGCTACGCGCCCGTCAATTAGAGCCGACGGCAGATGAGGCGACGATAGATCAAGCGATTGCGGCTGTGGACAGGCGGGCGGGCCGATCGCCGCCTCCCGGTCCCTGTATTGTTCCGCGCCGACGCGGCTGCTATGACCCGCAGCGTCGGCATGGCCTTTTTTAAGGCTCGGCGCTTATCAGGTTCCCGGTAAGCGGCAAGCGCGGGCTTGGAGATTTTTCTTAAAATGATCGGCGCGATGAAGATATTGGCGGGCAATTCCAACGGGCCCATCGCCGAAGCGATCGCCGCCTATCTCGGCGAACCCCTCACCAAATGTCACGTGCGCCGCTTCGCCGATCTCGAAATATTCGTCGAAATCCTCGAAAACGTGCGTGGCCGCGACGCCTTCATTATCCAGTCGACATCCTATCCGACCAACGACAATCTGATGGAGCTGCTGATCATGATCGACGCGCTGCGGCGCGCCTCCGCGCAGCGCATCACCGCCGTCATGCCCTATTTCGGCTACGCCCGCCAGGACCGCAAACCAATGTCGCGCGCGCCGATTTCCGCCAAGCTCGTCGCTAATCTCATCACCCGCGCCGGCGCCGACCGCGTGCTGACCGTCGATCTTCACGCGGGCCAGATCCAGGGTTTTTTCGATATTCCGACCGACAATCTGTTTTCGGCGCCAACCATGGTGCGCGACATCACGGCGCACGAGGCGGTCAAGGATGTCATGGTCGTCTCGCCGGACGTCGGCGGCGTCGGGCGCGCTCGCGCGCTCGCCAAGCGCCTGGACGCCCCGCTCGCCATTGTGGACAAGCGGCGCGACCGGGCGGGCGAATCCGAAGTGATGAACGTGATCGGCGACGTGCGCGGGCATAATTGCATCCTGCTCGACGATATTGTCGATTCCGGCGGCACTTTGTGCAACGCCGCCGACGCGCTGCTGGGTCAGGGCGCGCTCAGTGTATCGGCCTATATCACGCATGGCGTCCTGTCGGGCGGCGCGGTGGCCCGCATCGCCGCCTCCAAACTGAAAGAGCTCGTGCTGACCGACACGATCCAGCCGACAGAGGCGGTGCGCGTCGCCCGCAACATCCGCGTCATTTCCATCGCGCCGCTGATTGGCGAGGCGATCGCCCGCATCGCCAAGGAAGAAAGCGTCTCGGTTCTGTTCGATTGAGGATGTTTCTCCCGGCCGGGCGAGGCCCGCTGTCCGCCCGCAATCCAACAAATTCGCTTGACTTCGCCCCAGAGCCACGCGATCGTTTTGACCAATTGGTCAGGTGCAGCGCCAAACCGTTTCGCCGCGCGGCGAAGTTTGGATATTTTTGGTTAAGCGCGGGCGTTCAACTTCAATCTTGGGGGATCGTATGATCAGTAAAAAATCAGCGTATTTGTGTTCGGGCGTCGGCGCGGCGTTTGGTATGGCGCTCTTCGCTTCGAGCGCGGTTTTCGCCGCCGACATCAAGCCGGCCGTCGTCTACGATCTTGGCGGCAAGTTCGACAAATCCTTCAACGAAGGCGTCTTTAACGGCGCGACGAAGTTCAAAAAGGACTCGGGCATCGATTTCCGCGACCTCGAAATCCAGAGCGACGCGCAACGCGAGCAGGTTCTGCGCAAATTCGCTAAGGACGGCTTCTCGCCGATCATGACCGTCGGCTTCGCCTGGGCGACCGCGCTCGAAAAGGTCGCGGGCGAATTCCCCGACACCAAGTTCGGCATCATCGACATGGTGGTGGACAAGCCGAACGTGCAGTCGATCGTGTTCAAGGAACATGAGGGTTCCTTCCTCGTCGGCGTGCTCGCCGCCAAGACCTCGAAGACCGGCAAGGTCGGTTTCGTCGGCGGCATGGACATCCCGCTGATCTCGAAGTTCGGTTGCGGCTACGCGCAAGGCGTCAAATACGTGAACGACAAGGACGAAGTGTTCGCCAACATGACCGGGACGGATTTCCATGCCTGGAACGACCCGGTCAAAGGCGGCGAACTTGCCAAGTCGCAGATCGATCGTGGCGCGGACATTGTCTACGCCGCCGCGGGCGCGACCGGTCAGGGCGTCCTGAAGGCCGCCGCCGACGCCGGCAAGCTCGGCATCGGCGTCGACTCCGATCAGGACAATCTCTTTCCTGGCAAGGTCCTGACATCGATGCTCAAGCATGTCGACGTGGCGACCTACAAGTCATTCATGGCGGCCAAGGACGGCACGTGGAAGGCCGGCATCCAGGCGCTCGGGCTCAAGGAAGGCGGCGTCGACTATGCCGTCGACGAGTGGAACAAAAGCGTGCTGACGCCGGAGGCCAAGGCCGCGGCCGACGCCGCCAAGGCCGATATCATCTCCGGCAAGATCCAAGTGCACGACTACACGACCGACAGCAAGTGCCCGGCGTAACGGCGAATTCTTAAGAACGAAAAGACGATGGCCGGGCTCGTCCCGGCCATCCAAGCAATCAGACTGGCGCCTGGATTGCTTGGGCTGAAGGACCGGCGAACGTCATTGGGCGCTGAGAAGGAATCTTCGCGGCGCGGATGACCCCGACGAGCCGGGGCGCCGCGACGATGCGGATTTCGAGAGATTTCAATTCGAATAAGACCGTCGCTTGGGGGCGCGCGCGTGAACAGTGAAGCCGGCCCATCCGCGCCTGCGATCGAGCTGATCGGCGTCGACAAGAGCTTCGGCCCCGTCCACGCCAATAAGAACGTCAATCTGAAGATCGAGCGCGGCGTCATCCACGGCATCGTCGGCGAGAACGGCGCCGGGAAGTCGACGCTGATGTCGATCCTCTACGGCTTCTACGAGGCGGACGCAGGCGAGATCCGCGTCAACGGCGAGCCGGTGCGCATCCGCTCCTCGAAGGAGGCGATCAGCCATGGCATCGGCATGGTGCATCAGCATTTCATGCTGGTGCCGCCGCTCAGCGTTCTCGAAAACGTCATGCTGGGCGCCGAGGGCGGCGCGTTGCTCGCCGGCGGCGCTGCCGCCATACGCGTAAAACTCGCGCATCTGGCCAAGCAATACGCGCTTGATGTCGATCCCGACGCGATCGTCGGCGAATTGTCGGTCGGCTTGCAGCAGCGCGTCGAGATCCTCAAGGCGCTCGTGCGGGGAGCGGAAATTCTGGTGCTCGACGAGCCGACCGCCGTGCTCACGCCGTCCGAGGCGGATCAGCTCTTCGCCATGTTGCGGGTGCTGAAGTCGCAGAACAAGACCATCGTCTTCATTACGCACAAGCTGCGCGAGATCATGAGTCTCACCGACCGCGTCTCGGTGATGCGGCGCGGCGAAATCGTCGCGACTTTCGAAACCGCCGCGACCTCGCCGCCCGACCTCGCCGACGCGATGGTCGGCCGCAAGGTCATTCTGAAGGTCGAGAAAAGCGCGGTGCACCCCGGCAAGATCGTGTTGGAGGCGCGCGGGCTGACGGTGCGCGACGATCGCGGCGTCACCCGCGTCGAGGATGTTTCGTTCGCGCTGCGGGAGGGCGAGATCGTCGGCATCGCCGGCGTCGCGGGCAACGGCCAGTCCGAACTGCTGGAGGCGCTCGCCGGCATTCGCCTGCTCGCGGCGGGCGAGATCCTCGTCAAGGGCGCGCCGCCGAGCGCGGCCGAGAGCAATCCGAGGGGCATGCGGGCGCTTGGCCTCGGTCACGTCCCCGAGGATCGCCATCGCGTCGGCCTTGTCATGCCGTTCGAAGCCTGCGAGAGCGCGATGCTCGGCTTCCACGACGAGCCGGTCTATGGGCGCGGCGTGCTGTTCGACCGCAAGGCGATCATCGCCGACGAGGCGGCGAAGATGGATTCTTACGACATCCGCCCGCGGGCGCCGTTGCTTAAGACCGCCAATTTCTCCGGCGGCAACCAGCAGAAAATCGTGCTCGCGCGCGAGATCGAGCGCAATCCCGCGGTCATCCTCGTGGGCCAGCCGACGCGCGGCGTCGATATCGGCGCGATCGAATTCATCCACAAGCGCATCGTCGCGATGCGCGACGCGGGCAAGGCGGTCCTTCTCGTCTCGGTCGAACTCGACGAGATTTTCGCCTTGTCCGATCGAATCCTGGTGCTCTGCGCGGGCCGGATCACCGGCGAGCGGCGACCTGAGGAGACCAACGCCCAGGACCTCGGCCTCCTGATGGCGGGCGTCAGCGAGCGCGCCGCATGAGGAGCGAGGTTCGGATGGAGACAGTTCCGTCATTGCAAGGAGCGGAGCGAGGAAGCAACCCAGGGGCCGCGTCGGGCCCCTCTGGATCGCTTTGCCGCTATGGCGATGACCGAGGGCGCGGGCGATGAGTTCCCCCCTTCGCGCCCTGCCCGCCTGGGCCGACGTCGCGCTGATCCCGCTGCTCAACGTCGCGGCCGCCTTTTTCATTTCCGGCCTCGTCGTGCTGGCGATTGGCGAGAATCCGATCGAAGCCGTCAAGATTCTCATTTCCGGCGCTCTCGGGGATCTCGAAGGCGTCGGTTTCACGCTCTATTACGCCACCAGCTTCATCTTCACCGGCCTCGCGGTCGCGATCTGCTTTCACGCCGGCCTCTTCAATATCGGCGTCGAGGGCCAGGCCTATGTCGCCGGTCTCGGCGCCGCGCTCGCCGCGCTCTATCTCGGCTTCCTGCCCGGCTATAGCCTGGTCGTCGTCGCAATCTTGGCGGCGGCGCTGTTCGGCGCCGCCTTCGCCGCCATTCCCGGCTATCTCCAGGCCAAGCGCGACAGCCATATCGTCATCACGACGATCATGTTCAACTACATCGCCTCGGCGCTGATGGGCTATCTCCTGGTCGACGTGCTGCGCGTGCCCTCGCAAATGAACGCCGAGACGCGGCAATTCCCACCCGGCGGCATCGTCCCGCAATTTCATGAACTGTTGAAGCCGCTCGGTATCGTTTGGCCGGTCACCCCGTTCAATCTATCCTTCCTGCTCGCGCTCGCCGCCGCGGCGGGCGTCTGGGTGCTGATCTGGCGGACGCGTTTGGGGTATGAAATCCGCACCGTCGGCGCAAATTCCACCGCGGCCGTCTACGGCGGCATTTCCCCCGCGCGCATCACCATCATCACGACTTTGCTGTCGGGCGCGCTTTCGGGCGGGCTCGCGGTCAACGTGATTCTCGGCGAGGAGCATCGGCTGATCCTCGAATTCACCGCCGGTTTTGGCTTTGTCGGCATCGCTGTCGCGCTGATGGGGCGGGCGCATCCGGTCGGCATCATCCTGGCCGCGATCCTATTTGGCGTGCTCTATCAGGGCGGCGCCGAACTCGCGTTCGACAAGCCGAAGATCAGCCGCGACATGATCATCGTCATTCAAGGCCTCGTCGTGCTGTTCGCCGGCGCGCTCGAACATATGTTCCGCCGGCCGGTGGCGGTGCTGCTGGCGCGCCGCACGACCCAGCCGCCGATCTGAGGCCGCCGCGCATGGAGCTGTTCGACACTTTCATCCAAATCTTCGGTTCCGGCATCCGTCTCGGCGTGCCGCTGATCCTGGCCTGTCTGGCGGGCCTCTGGTCGGAGCGCTCGGGCGTCGTCGACATCGGCCTCGAGGGCAAGATGCTGACCGGCGCGTTTGCGGGCGCCGCGTTCGCCACCTTCACCGGCAGCGTATGGGTTGGCCTCTTGGCGGGCGTCGTCGCGACAGTCGGCGTCTCGCTCATCCATGGCTACGCCTCGATCGATCAACGCGCCAACCAGATCGTTTCGGGCACCGCGATTAACATGGTCGCCGATGGGATGACCGCGCTGATCGGCAATGCGATCTGGTCGCAGGGGGGGCGTACGCCGCAACTGCCGGACACCGCTTTGTTCCACCCGATCATTCTTCCCTTCGCCGACAGCTTCGGCGCCGTGCCGATTCTCGGATCGATCTATCGCCACCTGATTTCCGGCCACGACATCGTCACCTACGCCGCCTTCGCATTCGTCCCGCTGACCTATTGGACGCTCTACAGCACGCGCTTCGGGCTGCGCCTGCGCGCGGTCGGCGAGAACCCGGCGGCGGTCGACACGGCGGGCATTTCGGTGCGCGGCCTTCGCTACCGCGCGGTGATCATCTGCGGCGTTCTGGTCGGGTTGTCCGGCGTCTATCTCGCGCTTGCGCAGGCCGCCTATTTCCAGCCGCACATGAGCGCCGGCAAGGGCTTCATCGCGCTCGCGGCGCTGGTGTTCGCCAAATGGCGGCCCTGGCCGGCGCTTGCGACTTGTCTGCTGTTCGGCTTTCTCGACGCGCTCGCCACGCGTCTGCAAGGCGTGGAGCTGCCGTTGATCGGCGCGGTGCCCGTGCAGGCGATCCAGGCTTTGCCCTATGTGCTGACCGTCGTTCTGCTGGCCGGCTTCATCGGCAAGGCGATCCCGCCCAAAGCCTCCGGAATCCCCTATGTCAAAGAGCGCTGAATCGGCGATTTCGGCCCTGTTCGACGCAGCCAAGGCCGCGCAGGGCCGCGCCTATGCGCCCTATTCGCGTTTCCCTGTCGGGGCCGCGCTGCGCACGTCGTCGGGCGCGGTCTTTTCAGGCTGCAACGTCGAAAACGCCGCCTATCCCCAAGGCGCCTGCGCGGAGGCCGGCGCGATTGGCGCGATGGCTTTGGCCGGCGAGCGGGCCATTGCCGAAATCCTGGTGATCGGCGACGGCGAGGGCCTGTGCACGCCCTGCGGGGGCTGCCGCCAGCGCATCCGCGAATTTGCCGCCGCGGACACGCCCATTCACATCGCGGGGCCGCACGGCCTGCGGGCGACCTTCTCGCTCGCCGAACTGCTGCCCCATTCTTTCGGCCCGGATCATCTGAAGCGATGACGGGCCGCGCGCGCGAAGGAAAGGCCGGGAATGGCGAGCTCATGCGATGAGGCGATCGAGGCGCTGCGCAAGCGGGGCCTCAGCGAGCTTGGACCTCTCGGAATCGTGCTGGGCTCGGGCCTGGGACCGCTCGCCGACGAGGTCGAGGGTGCGACGTCGCTGGCCTATGAGGATCTGCCGGGCTTTCCCGTGCCGACCGTGTCGGGACATGCCGGGCGGCTCGTCGTCGGCCGGCTGGAGGGCAAGCGCGTCGCCCTGTTCCAGGGGCGCGGCCATTATTACGAGCGCGGCGACGCCAGGGCGATGGCGGTCGCCATCGAGACGTTCAAGCGGCTCGGCGGCCGCACGCTGTTTCTGACCAACGCCGCCGGCGGCTTGCGCGACGAATGGCTGCCGCCCGCGCTGGTCTCGATCAGCGACCATATCAATTTTTCCGGCGCCAATCCGCTGATCGGCCGGCATTCGGACGATCGTTTCGTGCCGATGACCAACGCCTACGACGCCGGTTTGCGCGGCATCCTGAGGCACGCCGCGCAGGATAACGAAATCGAGCTGCATGAAGGCGTCTATATGTGGTTTTCCGGACCGAGCTTCGAAACGCCGGCCGAAATCCGCGCGGCCAAAGCGCTCGGCGCCGATCTCGTCGGCATGTCCACGGCGCCCGAGGTGATTCTGGCGCGATTGCACGGGCTGCGCTGCCTCGCCGTCTCGCTGGTGACGAATTTCGCGGCGGGCCTGTCGGGCGGCGACCCCACGCATGCCGAGACGAAAGAAGTGGCGAGCGAAGGCTCGGCCCGGTTCAAGCAATTGCTGCGCGCCTTCATCCGGGCCTACGATCCGGCGATCGCCTGATGCCGCCCCAGGAAATCATCCGCAAGAAGCGCGACGGGGGGACGCTCAGCGCGGCGGAGATCGAGGGCTTCATCGTCGGCCTCACGTCGGGCGCGGTCACCGAGGGCCAGGCCGCCGCTTTCGCGATGGCGGTGTTCTTCCGGGGCATGGACCTTGACGAGCGCGTGGCGCTGACCCGCGCGATGATGGCCTCCGGCTCGGTGCTCGACTGGCGCGCGGCGCATCTGCCCGGGCCCATTCTCGACAAGCATTCGACGGGGGGCATCGGCGACAATGTGAGCCTGATGCTCGCGCCGATGCTGGCCGCCTGCGGGGCTTTTACGCCGATGATTTCCGGGCGCGGCCTCGGCCATACCGGCGGCACCTTGGACAAGCTCGATTCGATCCCCGGCTATGTCGCGCAGCCCGATCTCGCGCTGTTCCGGCGGACGGTCGCCGAGGCCGGTTGCGCGATCATCGGCCAGACCGCCGATCTCGCCCCCGCCGACAAGCGTCTCTATGCGATCCGCGACGTGACGGCGACGGTCGAATCGATCGCGCTCATCACCGCCTCGATCCTGTCGAAGAAACTGGCGGCCGGCTTGCAGGGCCTCGTGATGGACGTCAAGACGGGATCGGGCGCCTTCATGACGAGCCTTGAGGGCGCGCGCGAACTCGCGCAAAGCCTGGCGAGCGTGGCGACCGGCGCCGGCCTGCCGACGATTTCGCTCATCACCGACATGAACGAGCCGCTCGCCAGCGCGGCCGGCAACGCGGTCGAGGTGCGCAACGCGGTCGATTGTCTCACCGGCGCCAGGCGCGATGCGCGGCTGCATGCCGTGACGCTGGCGCTAGGGGGCGAATTGCTGGCGCTCGGCGGCCTGGCGGAGAGCGCCGCGGCGGGGAGCGCGGCGATGGAGCGCGCGCTGGCGAGCGGCGCCGCCGCCGAACGCTTCGAGCGCATGGTCGCGATGCTCGGCGGCCCCGGCGATTTCCTTCGGCAGGCCGACAAGCTTCTGCCCGTCGCGCCGGTCATCGCCGCCGCGCCGCCGCCGCGCAGCGGCTTCGTCGAGGCGATCGACGCGCGCGCGATCGGCATGGCGGTCGTGGAGCTCGGGGGCGGGCGCAGCCGGGCGACCGATGCGATCGATCCGGCCGTCGGCTTTACGCGGCTCGCGGGACTTGGCGCCGAAGTTTCCGCCGCCGCGCCGCTGGCGCTCGTCCATGCGCGCGACGCGGCGCAGGCCGGACGCGCCGGCGAAAGGCTCGCCGCCGCCTATCGCCTCGGCGATGCGCCACCGCAAACGCGCGATCCCGTCATCGAGCGCATCGGCGGGACGCCGCAATGACCATCCTCCTCGCCATCAGCGGCTGGGACGCGCAGTCCTGGCGCGAGCGGTTGCAGGCGCTGCTGCCGGGCTGGGAAATCGTGACGCCGGAGGCGATTGGCGACCGGGCGGCCGTCGACTATGCCCTGACCTGGCGCCATGCGGCCGGCGCGGTCGCCGATTTGCCCAATCTGAAGGCGATCTTTTCGCTTGGCGCCGGCGTCGATCATATGTTCTGGGATCCGCAGCTTCCCGATGTGCCGATCGTGCGCGTGGTCGATATGGATTTGCGCGACCGGATGAGCGAATGGGTCGTGCTTCACACGCTGATCCACCATCGCCAGCAGCGCCTCTATGATTGGCAGCAGGATCAGGGGATCTGGGACGAGGATTTCGAGCAGCCCGCCGCCGCCGAAGTCCGGGTCGGAATCCTGGGGCTCGGCGTGCTCGGCGCCGATGCGGCGCACAAGCTCGCAGCGATCGGCTTCGATGTCGCCGGCTGGAGCCGTACGCCGCGCGAGCTCGACGGGATCGAATGCTTTCAAGGCGCGGAGGGCCTTAAGGCGATGCTGGCGCGCACCGACATTGTTGTCTCGCTGCTGCCTTTGACGCCGGACACGCGCGGCATTCTCAACATGCGCCTCTTTGCCAGACTGGCGAGGGACGGTCGCCTCGGCGGTCCGATCCTGCTCAACGCGGGGCGCGGCGGGCTGCAGATCGAGGCCGACATATTGGCGGCGCTTGACGAGGGCGTGCTGAAGGCGGCCTCGCTCGACGTTTTCGAGGTCGAGCCGCTGCCCAAGGCCTCGCCGCTCTGGCGCCATCCCCGCGTGACGATCAGTCCGCATAGCGCGGCATTGTCGACGCCCAATGCCGTGATGCGCTATATCGCCGGCCAGATCGCCGCCCATGAGCGGGGCGAGGCGCTTAGGAATGTCGTCGACCGCGCGCGCCAATATTGACGGCGTCCGCCTTAGCCGGTCTTAGTCCTCGCGGCGCCATTGCCGTCTGTAATGGTAGGGATGTCGCCACTCGGGCTGCTGATAGACCGGATCCCCGCTCGTATTGTAGCAAGATCCGTCGTCTCGACAGATGGTGCGCGCCGCGGCAGGGGCGACGGCAAGCAGCGTCAGGCCGGCGACGGCGGCGCCCATCAACAGCAGATTCCGCATGAAAGTCATTTGATTCTCCTCGATTTCTCGCGGGCACAACCCATGAGCGAGGCGAATGGTTCCCGTCCCGAGGCGCCGAAAACGACGTCAGCGCGTCATATTCCGTCAACGGGGTCGAGGGCGATCCTTTCAAGGAGATCGACCCGATCGGTCGTAGCGGCGGGCGCCGCCGCCCTCAAAGCGCCCGCACCTTCGTCTTCGCCGCCTTGCCTGTCGTCAGCCGGTTGCGCAGCGGCAGGCCGAAGGCCTCGGCCTCGATTTCGAAGACGTCGCCCTTCTCCGTCTTGACGCCGTCGGAGAAGGACAGGGTCGCGGTGCCGAAGAAATGCACATGCACGTCGCCAGGGCGGCGGAACAGCTCATATTTGAAATGATGCGCCTCCAGATTGGCGATCGTATGCGACATGTTCTGCTCGCCCGAGATGAACGGCTTTTCCCAAAGCACGGCCTTGCCGCGGCGGATGCGCGAAGCGCCCTGCACGTCGGCGGGCAGATCGCCCAGCAGCAGCTCCGGCCCGAAGCTTGAGGCCCGCAGCTTGGAATGGGCGAGATAGAGATAGTTTTGCCGCTCGGTGACATGGTCGGAAAATTCATTGCCGAGGGCAAAGCCCACCCGGAACGGCGCGCCTTCGGGGCTGATCACATAGATTCCGACGATTTCCGGCTCCTCGCCGCCGTCAAGCGCGAAGCTCGGCGAGACGAGATCGCCCCCTGGCGCGGCGATCGTCGAGCCGTCGCCCTTATAGAACCATTCGGGCTGCACGCCGGGCGCCGCGCCCTTCGGCTTGCCGCCCTCCAGGCCCATTTTGAACATGCGCATCGAATCGGTCAGCGTATCGGCGTCGGCAAGATTCTTGTGCATCTTGTCGCGCCCCTCGGCCGAACCCAGATGCGTGAGGCCGGTGCCGCAGACGAGGAGATGGGCAGGGTCCTTATGGTCGATCGGGTTCAACACGCGCCCCTCTTTCAGCGCAGCTTTGAGGTCGACGACCTTGCCGACGCCGCGATCGGCGATGGTCTTGCGAATGGGCTCGCCGGCCGCGATCGCCTGGAAGGCCAGCTCATAGGTCGTGCGCGCGCCCTTCACGAAGCGGCTTTCGCCACGCGCCGTGACGACCAGCGCGCGCTTGTCCTTTTCGTCGATAATTTGAGCGAGCCGCATGTCGTTCCCCCCGATTAAAGATCGTCGCCTTTGGTATAGGCCATTCTTTGCCGGATCAATTCGACGATTCGCGGATCGGTGAAATCGGCGACCGCGATCGTCGCGCCGGCCTCGAGCAGCCTCGACTCGTCCAGCGTCGTCGTCAAACCGACGACCGCCAGTCCAGCGCCGGTCGCCGCGCGCAACCCCGACAGCGAATCTTCGAAAGCCACCGAATGGGCGGCGTCCGCGCCGGTAAGCTCGAGGCCGGTCAGATAGGGCAGAGGATCGGGCTTGGCGCGCGTGAGTTCCGCGCCGATGACGAGGATCGGCAATCGATCGGACAGGCCGAGATTTCGCAGCACGAGATCGGCGTTGGCGCGCGGCGCATTGGTGACGACCGCGCAGGCTATGTCGTTCGCCTCGGCAAAATCGAGCAGGGCCGCTACGCCCGCCTGGGGCGCCAGCGCGCCGACCATTTCGCGATAGGCCGCCTCCTTGGCGGCGAGCGTCGCCGCCCGCTCGTCCTGCGTCAGATGCGGCAGGAAAGCCTCGCCGATGAGAGGATTGGAATAGCCCATGATCCCCCCGACATATTGCGCCTTGGTCAGCGCGACGCCGTGGCCGGCAAACACCGTCTGGAACGCGGCCAAGTGCAGCGCGTCGGTGTCGACGAGCGTGCCGTCGAGATCGAACAGAAGAGCGGTTTTCACGAGAAGCGCCGCCGATCACATCGTCGCGCCGACCTGCCAGGGCACGAATTCGGCGTCGCCATAGCCGAGCGATTCGGATTTTGACTTCTCGCCCGAGGCGACGCTCAGCACCTTGTCGAATATTTCGCGGCCCTTCTCCTCGATCGTCACGCCATCGAGAACGTCGCCGCAATTGATGTCCATATCCTCGCTCATGCGCCGATACATGTCGCTGTTGGTGGCCAGCTTGATCGAGGGCGTCGGCTTGCAGCCATAGGCCGAGCCGCGCCCGGTCGTGAAGGCCAGCACATTGGCGCCGCCGGCGACTTGGCCCGTCGCCGACACCGGATCGTAGCCGGGCGTGTCCATATAGACGAAGCCCTTGGCCGTCACGCGCTCGGCGTAGCGATAGACGTCGTTGAGGATCGTCGTGCCGCCCTTGGCGGCCGCGCCGAGCGATTTTTCAAGGATTGTCGTGAGGCCGCCGGCCTTGTTGCCGGGCGAGGGATTGTTGTTCATCTCGCCGTGATTGCGCGTCGTGTAATCCTCCCACCAATGGATGAGGTCGACAAGCTTCTGGCCGACCGCGGGTGTCGCGGCGCGGCGCGTGAGCAGATGTTCGGCGCCATAGATTTCTGGCGTTTCCGACAGGATCGCAGTGCCGCCATGGCGCACGAGAATGTCGACGGCGGCGCCAAGGGCGGGATTGGCGGTGATGCCGGAATAGCCGTCCGAGCCGCCGCATTGCAGCGCCAGCATCAATTCGCTCGCCCGGATCGTCTCGCGCCGCGCCCGATCGACGATCGGCAGCATGGCGGCGACGCGCGCAACGCCCGCCTCGATCGTTTTGCGCGTGCCGCCGGTCGCCTGGATCGTCATCGTCTGGAACAAATCGCCTTCGGTGAGGCCGTATTCCTCTTTCATGCGCCCGATCTGGAACACTTCACAGCCGAGCCCGACCAGCACGACGCCGGCAATATTGGGATTGCCCGCATAGCCCCATTGCGTGCGCTTGAATATGTCGAAGCCCTCGCCCTTAGCGGCCATGCCGCAGCCGGTGCCGTGCACCAGCGCGATGACGCCGTCGACATTGGGATAATCGTCCAGCATGCCCGAGCGCTCGAACTCGCGGGCGATCAGCCTGGCGACGGTGGCTGAGCAGTTCACGCTGGTGAGGATGGCCACATAATTGCGCGTGCCCGCCTTGCCGTTGGCGCGCCGATAGCCTTCGAAAGTCGCCTGCTGCGCCAGCGGTAGGATGATCTCGGGATGGGCCCCTTCGGAAAAGTGATAGTCGCGGGCGAATTCCTGCATGCCGACATTATGTTCGTGCACCCATTCGCCAGGGGCGATCGGCTGCGAGGCAAAACCGATGATCTGCCCGAATTTGAGGATCGGCGCGCCCGTCTCGATCGGCGTGGTGGCGATCTTATGGCCCTTGGGCACGCGCGCGGACGCTTTCGGCCCGCCCGCCGGCGTGTCGCCGACGCGAATCTCGTCGACGGCGACCATCACATTGTCTTGGGCGTTGAGGCGTAAGGCGCGGGGGATGTTCATCATTCACTTCCGACGGGATAAGGATTATCTGGAAAACAGGCTGGACCGTTCCATGGCGAAAGTCTCGAACAGGTCCGTCGTCTGCTGCAAATGGTAACGCATGGCGGCGCGGGCGGCGGCGGCGTCACCCCGCGACACCGCTTTGGCGATCGCGTTATGTTCGGAAAAACTCACCGGCAATCGGCCGGCCGGCGACAGCAACAAGCGGCGGACCCTCTCGAGATGCGAGCGCAGCCCATCCAGAATCTCGCCGGAATGGCCGAGCCCGAGTTGCGAAGCGAGCAAACGGTGAAAATCGACGTCCAACGCATAAAACCCCGCCACGTCCCGCGCGTCGACCGCCGCCTGCTGATAGCGCAGATTGCGCTCCAGCGCCTCTACGCCTTCGCGCGGCATGCGCAAAGCCGCTTGGGCGGCGATCTCCGATTCCAGCGCCCGACGCACCAGCAGACGTTCGCGCACGTCGTCGACGGAAATCTTGGCGACGAACGACCCGTGCTGCGGCTCGATTGTCACCAGCCGTTCGAAGGCGAGCCGGTTGATCGCCGAGGAAACCGGAAAGCGCGAGACGCCGAGGCGCTCGCAAAGCGCCAGTTTGTCGATCGCTCCGCCCGGCTCGAGCGCCCCCGACAGGATCGATTCTTTGAGGTCGCGATAGACATGATCGGCTTTCGAGCTCCGTCGGGTCTCCGTCTCGCTCATCGCCATCGACCCCGCGCGTCGTCGCCCGCCTGCGCGCGCCGCGCAATTAACTTTCCAGCTAGCATGTTAGACGCTAATCAGATGGCGAGCCAGCGTCAATCCTTCAATGGCGGTCCGCCTTTGTGACGCTTCGTCGGGAGAATCCATGTCCGCTCATTCCCTGAATTTGTCTGAAAAGGCCGCCTTGCCGGTCGACGGCTACGCCGGCGCGCTGGCCGGCCGGGTCTGGCGGCCGCAATTGGCCGGCCCTTCGATCGTGGCGGCAAGAGCCGAGGGCCTCGTCGACGTCACCCACCATTTCCCGACGATGCGCGATCTGTGCGAACAAGGCGATCCCGCGGCGGCGCTGCGCGAGGCGCAAGGCGAACGCTTTGCCTCGCTCGCAGAAGTCCTCGCCAATACGCCGCAAGAGTCAAGGGATCCGGCAAGGCCGTGGCTTCTGGCGCCGGTCGATTTGCAGGCCATCAAGGCCGCCGGCGTCACCTTCGCCACCTCCATGCTGGAGCGGGTGATCGAAGAGCGTGCGCGCGGCGACATGAACGCGGCGGCGGCGATTCGCGCCGAAATGACCGCCCTGATCGGCGAGGACCTGTCGCGGCTGAAGCCCGGCTCGTCCGCCGCCATGCGTCTAAAGGACGCGCTGATCGCGCAAGGGGCCTGGTCGCAATATCTGGAAGTGGGCATCGGCCCGGACGCCGAGATCTTCACCAAGAGCCAGCCGATGTCAGCGATCGGCCATGGCGCGGACGCCGGTTTCCACAAGGCTTCGGCCTGGAACAATCCCGAGCCCGAAGTCGTGCTGGCGGTTGGCTCCAGCGGCCGCATCGTCGGCGCGACGCTCGGCAATGACGTGAATCTGCGGGATGTCGAAGGGCGCTCGGCGCTGCTGCTGGGCAAGGCCAAGGATCAGAATGCGAGCTGCGCGATCGGTCCGCTGCTGCGCCTGTTCGACAAAACTTTCTCGCTCGACGACATCAGACAGATGCATGTCGGCCTGACCGTCGATGGCGAGGACGGCTTCAAGCTGGAGGGCGGCTCCTCGATCGCCAGGATCAGCCGCGATCCGGCCGATCTTGTCGCGCAGATGATCGGGCCGAGCCATCAATATCCCGACGGCGCGGCGCTGTTCCTCGGCACGATGTTCGCGCCGATCGCCGACCGCGACGCGCCCGGCAAAGGCTTCACCCATAAGGAGCGCGACATTGTCACGGTAGCGGCCGACAAGCTCGGCCAATTGACCAACCGGATGCGCCATTGCGACCGGTGCCCGCCCTGGACATTCGGCGCCAGCCATCTCATGCGCAATCTTGCCAAACGGGGCTTGATTTAGCGGGCGGCGCATACGATGTCCGTCGCGTAATAGTATGATAAAAGGCGAGCGAATTTAACCGGACGCCAAAGCGCCCAAAGTTGAAAACGATCGGGAGACGATATGAGCGACCTCAACAAGAACTACATCGCTGGCGAGTGGGTCGAGGGCGAAGGTGTGTCGCGCGACGTCAATCCCTCTGACACCAATGACGTCGTCGGCCTCTACGCTCATGCGAGCGCCGCCCAGGTCGAGACGGCGGTGGCGGCGGCTAGGGCCGCCTTCCCGGCGTGGTCGCGCACCACGCCGCAAGAGCGGCACGACATCCTGCTGCGCGCCTCGAGCGAAATTCTCGCGCGGCGCGAGGAGCTCGGCAACCTGCTGGCGCGCGAGGAAGGCAAGTCGTTGCCCGAATCGATCGGCGAAGTGACGCGAGCGGGGCAGATTTTCGATTTCTTCGCCGGAGAGACTTTGCGCATTCCCGGCGAAAAGCTCGCCAGCGTGCGGCCCAATGTCGATGTCGAACTGACGCGCGAGGCGGTCGGCGTGATCGGCATCATCGCGCCGTGGAATTTTCCCATCGCCATCCCCTCCTGGAAGATCGCGCCGGCGCTCGCCTATGGCAATTGCGTGCTGTTCAAGCCGGCCGATATGGTGCCGGGCTCGGCGCATGCGCTGGCGGAAATCATCGTGCGCGCCGGCGCGCCGAAGGGCGTGTTCAATCTCGTCATGGGACGCGGTTCGGTGGTCGGCCAGACGATGCTGGAGCATCAGGGAATCGACGCGATCACCTTCACCGGGTCGGTGGCGACCGGGCGCAAGGTGGCAGCGGCCTGCGCGACGCGCATGCGTAAATTCCAGCTCGAAATGGGCGGCAAGAATCCGCTCATCGTGCTCGACGACGCGGACCTCAAGACCGCCGTCGAAAGCGCGGTCAATGGCGCGTTCTTCTCGACCGGCCAGCGCTGCACCGCGTCCTCGCGGGTCATCGTCACGCCGGGAATTTATGGGCGATTCGCCGATGCGATGGCCGAGCGGATGAAGGGCCTCATCGTCGACGACGCGCGCAAGCCCGGCGTGCATATCGGCCCGGTCGTCGACCAAAGCCAGCTCGACCAGGACCTTGCCTATCTCGACATCGGCAAGGACGAAGGCGCCAAGCTCGCGCTTGGCGGCGAGCGCGTGCAGCGCGCAACGCCCGGCTTCTATCTGACGCCGGCCCTGTTCACCGACGTCGACAATTCGATGCGCGTCGCCCGGGAGGAAATATTCGGGCCGGTCACCGCGATGATCCCGGCGCGCGATTACGAACACGCGCTGGCGATCGCCAACGACACCGAATTCGGGCTTTGCGCCGGCATTTGCACGACGAGCCTCAAACACGCGACGCATTTCAAGCGCAATGTCGAGGCGGGCATGGCGATGGTCAATCTGCCGACCGCCGGCGTCGACTATCACGTGCCGTTCGGCGGACGCAAAAGCTCCAGCTTCGGCTCGCGCGAGCAGGGACGCTACGCTGTCGAGTTCTATACAACCGTCAAGACCGCCTATACTCTGGCGTAAGGGTGGAAGCCGGGCGGCAGGGGCGAAAAGGCCATGATTCTCATCTCGGGCGAAGCGCTCATCGATCTCATTCCGGATCGCGAGCGTGAGAACGGCTATGACGTCGTGCTTGGCGGCTCGCCCTTCAATGTGGCGATCGGCCTTGGCCGGCTCGGCGCGCCGACTGCCTTCGTCTCGCGCCTCTCGCAGGATCCCAATGGCGAGAGCCTGGCCGCCGCGCTCGGCGCGGCGGGCGTCGACCTGACCTTCGTCGCGCGCGATGCAAAACCCTCGCCGCTCGCCTTCGTCATGCGCGGCACGGCGCGCAGCGGCGCGCGCTATTCGTTCTATCTCGACGCGACCGCCTATGACGAAGCATGGCCTTTCCCGGATATCTGGCCAGCCGGGGCGAGGCATTTGCATGTCGGCTCGTTTTGCGCGGTCGACCCATTGCACGGACCAAGCTCCGCCGAGGCGCTGGCGCGCGCGCGGACCTTCGCCACGACCAGCTTCGATCCCAACATTCGCCCCATGGTGACGCCCGATCGCGAAGCGGTGACTCCGATCGTCGAGCGCGAAGTGGCTCTGGCCAGCGTCGTGAAGGCGAGCGAGGAAGACCTGCTATGGCTCTATCCCGATCGCGAGCCCGAGGCCTCGATCGCCCGCTGGGCGCGGCTGGGGCCGAGTTTTTGCGTGATGACGCGCGGCGAGCACGGCGCCGTCGCCTATCTCGACGAGGAGAGGCTCGTCGCGCGATCGCCCGCGATCGACGTCGTCGACACGGTCGGGGCGGGCGACAGTTTCATGTCCGCTTTGATCGCCGCGATGGATGCGGGCGGCGCGCTTGGCGCGGGCGCCCGCGCGCCGAGCGGCGCCGATCTTAAGGCATGGCTCGCCTTCGCCGTGGCGGCCTCCGCGATCACCTGCACGCGGCGAGGCTCCGATCCGCCGACCCGCGCCGAGGTTTTGGCGTGGCTCGCCAAGACGTGAGGGAAGCGCGCATTGCGGATGGCGCGCGATTCCGATAGGAAAATGCGCGGGTTTCGCAAATCGAGAGCATGAGCAATGGCCTCCACCGACGCCGCGCCGACTCCCGCCCGCGCCAGGCCGCTGTCGCCGCATTTGAGCGTCTATCGCTTGACGCTGACGATGGTGATGTCGGGCCTGCACCGCATCACCGGCATGGCGCTCTATGCCAGCGTGCTGCTGCTGGCCTGGTTCCTCATGGCGGCGTCGATGGATGCGACGGCCTTCGGCGTCGCCTCCGGCTTTCTCAATTCGATCCTCGGACGCCTCATCTTGTTCGGCTTCACCTGGTCCTTGTTTCACCACATGCTCGGCGGCATCCGGCATTTCATCTGGGACGCCGGCCTTGGCATGGACGCGCCCGAGCGCGAATGGCTCGCCTGGGGGACGCTGATTGGCGGCTTCGTTCTGGCGATCCTCGTCTGGGCGATCGGGCTTGCGGTCTATCAGGGAGCTAGCGTTTCATGACCGAGGACCCCAACACATTGCGCACGCCGCTCGGCCGGGTGCGCTATCTAGGCTCGGCGCGTTCGGGCATGCGCGAGGACTGGTTCATGCGGCTGACGTCGGTGGCGCTCGTGCCGCTGACGATCGCTTTCGTTTGGCTGCTCCTGTCGTTGCTCGCCCAGGACTATCGCGGCGTGCGCGCCGAGCTCGGCCATCCCCTCCCGGCGATCGTGGTGATGCTTTTCGTGCTGGTCGGCATTTACCATATGCAGCTCGGCATGCGTTCGGTCATCGCCGACTACATCCGGGGCCAGGCGCGCGAATGGGCGCTGATGGCCAATCTGTTCTTCGCCGCCGTGCTGGCCTTGGCCTGCACCTATGCGGTGCTGCGCATCGGCTTCGTGTGAAGCCGCAAAATTTGAACTCGCCAACAAAGGTTGCAACGATCCATGGCGACGAACGGCACGAATGGCGCGAGCGCGCCGGTGATCGGCAAAAAAGCCTATCCGATCACCGACCATAGTTTCGACGTGGTCGTGGTGGGCGCGGGCGGCGCCGGGCTTCGGGCGAGCGTCGGTTGCGCGCAGGCCGGCTTACGAACCGCCTGCATTTCGAAAGTATTCCCGACGCGCTCGCACACCGTCGCCGCACAGGGCGGCATTTCGGCCTCGCTCGGCAATATGGGCGTCGACGACTGGCGCTGGCACATGTACGACACCGTCAAGGGCGCCGATTGGCTCGGCGACCAGGACGCGATCGAATATCTTTGCCGTCACGCGCCCGCAGCCGTCTACGAGCTCGATCATTGGGGCGTGCCTTTCTCGCGCACCGAGGAGGGCAAGATCTATCAGCGCCCGTTCGGCGGCATGACCACCGATTACGGCAAGGGCATCGCCCAGCGCACCTGTGCGGCGGCCGACCGCACCGGCCACGCCATCCTGCATACGCTCTACGGCCAGGCCTTGAAGGCGCGCACGGAATTTTTCATCGAATATTTCGCGATCGATCTCATTCGCGACGACGAGGGGCGAGTGCGCGGCCTCGTCTGCCTCAAAATGGACGACGGCACGATCCATCGCTTCCGCGCCCATCTGACGGTGCTGGCGACGGGCGGCTATGGGCGCGCCTATTTCTCCGCGACCTCGGCCCATACCTGCACCGGCGACGGCAATGCGATGGCGCTACGCGCCGGACTGCCGCTGCAGGATATGGAATTCGTGCAGTTCCATCCGACCGGCATCTACGGCGCCGGCTGCCTCATCACCGAGGGCTCGCGCGGCGAGGGCGGCTATCTCACCAATTCGGAGGGCGAGCGCTTCATGGAGCGCTATGCGCCCTCGGCCAAGGATTTGGCCTCGCGCGACGTCGTGAGCCGGTCGATGACGCTGGAAATCCGCGAGGGGCGCGGCGTCGGCAAGCTGAAGGATCACCTCTACCTGCATCTCGACCACCTCGATCCGAAAATCCTGCACGAGCGCCTGCCGGGCATTTCGGAAAGCGCGCGCATTTTCGCCGGTGTCGACGTCACCAAGGAGCCGATCCCGGTCCTCCCCACGGTCCACTACAATATGGGCGGCATCCCGACGAACTATCACGGCGAGGCGCTGACCAAGGTCGGCGGCGATCCCGACACCATCGTGCCGGGCCTGATGGCGCTCGGCGAAGCGGCCTGCGTTTCCGTGCATGGCGCGAACCGCCTCGGCTCCAATTCGCTGATCGATCTCGTCGTGTTCGGCCGCGCGGCGGCGATGCGCGCCGCCGAACTGATCGAGCGCGGCGAAAAGCACGCCGAACTGCCCAAGGACAGCGCCGATTTCTCGCTCTCGCGCCTCGACCATTTCCGTTACGCCAAGGGCGACTTGCCGACCGCCGAATTGCGCGGGCGCATGCAGCGCACGATGCAGAACAATTGCGCCGTCTTCCGCACCGGCGAAGTGCTGGGCGAGGGATCCAAGCTGATCCACGAAGTCTGGCGGGCGGGCGCCGACGTCCATGTGACCGACCGTTCGCTGATCTGGAATTCCGACCTCATCGAGACGATGGAATATGACAATCTGATCGCCCAGGCGGTGGTGACGATGGACAGCGCCGTCAACCGGCTGGAAAGCCGCGGCGCCCATGCGCGCGAGGATTATCCCAACCGCGACGACAAGGAATGGATGAAGCACACGCTGGCCTGGATCGACCCGGACAAACAAAGCGTGACGATCGATTACCGCCCGGTGCACACTTATACGATGACCAACGACATCGCCTATATCGAGCCGAAGGCGCGGGTGTATTGATCGCTCATATAACTCTTAGGCGGGTCGCGCCCCACTGTTGGCGTAGCGCTTTGCGGGCAAGCTGTTCGCGAGATTGGACGAACGTGGTCGCCGCTCCCGCGGAGGCGGGTCAAGAGATTGCGATATCATTTGCTTGACGAGAACAAACAGAGAACATAAAATAACGTTTCCATTAGGAGATGCTCTATGAGGATTGACCGATTTTTCCGGTTGAACGAACAGCGTGGCGTCGGCGTATTTTGCGGCGAAGAAGGATTGTTCGTTGGCGACACGCCTTTACTGGAACAGACCCAAGGCGGCGCCGGGCGCGCCGAGTGGCGAGTCCGATCGCGGTCTCAACTCGAGGCGGACCTCAGCAAGAACTAAGGCGCGGGCATCGATTTCGGCGTCAAGATGTGGGGCGCGGCGGCAATCGCTCGAGCGCTGACGGATGGCGACGTGGCGTTGGCGCAAATCGCTGCGCTGCTTCTGCAGCTCCCCGATCCGCCCCTGTCGAAAAAAAGGGAGCACCGCCTCTCGACCTGTCGGTTGAGCTTGTTGGCCGACTGCGATCGAGTGCACTGCTAAAGGCCGATTGGGATCCCCAGAAACATCCGCGCTGGCCTGGCGGCAGCGCCGACGGGGTCGGCGGACAATTTGCGCCGGTCGACGGCGACGGGGCGCGCGAAGCAAGCGCGTCGGTCATTCCGGCGCAAATCGCTATCCCATTCGAAGGCTTAGACACGACCCCATTCCGGTTTCCTTACGAGATTGTGCCGCCGCTCGCGACGCCTGTCCTTCCGCGAAGTCTCCCACAAAATCCTTACCCGAGCCGCCCCGAATGCGTGAAGGAGTGGGAGGACGCACGAGAATTTTGTGAGGACTTGAAAGACCGCGGACTTTTGGGAAAAGGCGACTACCGCTGGATGGGAAAGACAGTGCCTCAATGTATGATGGGCCAAGTCTCCGCAGGCTGTGGCGGCAATCCGACGACATGATGACGCCTGGAGCAATACGCCAATGAAGGAACACACGACCCCCGACGAAGCGCTCGCGCTACACAAAATTCTTCGCACGGATCCTCAGCGCTATCTTCACATCGTGAACGAATGGATTGAGAAGAATCCAGAAAATACTCACGCCTATTTCAACCGACATCAAGCGTGGATGAGAATTGGGGAGCCGCGGAGGGCGCTCGACGATTTGAACAAGGCCATCGCGGTGGATCGCCGGCCGAGTTTGCTCGAAGCTCGCGGGGGCGTCTATCGCCATCTGGGCGAATACGTCAAGGCGCTTGACGACTACCGAAGCGCAGAAGCGATGGACCCGGCGAAATGGGAGGAAGACGCGTTTGGATTGCTTTTCCAGGCCGACGTCCACGCGCGGCTCGGCGATGAGTCCGCGGCCCTGGCCTGCTGCGCGCGACTGCCGGAAAACTTTTGGACGCCCGGCCTCCACGACGCCCCCGCGGGGGACAGGGCCGCGGTCGCGGAAAGATTGAAACTCATCGCCGCTGAAGCGAAGCGCGCGCGCGATTGACTGCGTCGGCAACCCCTCAAGCACATCGCGCTCGCCTGGTCCGGAATGCCGCGCTTCGCCCAACAGGAACTATTGACCTCGGCCTAGCGCAGGGTCCAAATCCATGTCGTCCTCGGCGCGGTTGAAGATGCGGCACCGCCAGGCGCGCCACCGATCCATTAGGAAAACCGATGGTCCAATTCAACCTTCCCAAAAACTCCCGCCTCACCGCCGGCAAGACCTGGCCGAAGACCGAAGGCGCGAAGGAGACGACGGAGTTCCGCATCTATCGCTGGAATCCCGACGACGGCGCCAATCCGCGCCTCGACACTTATTATGTCGATCGCCACGATTGCGGGCCGATGGTGCTCGATGCGCTGATCTGGATCAAATCGAAGATCGATCCGACGCTGACCTTCCGCCGCTCCTGCCGCGAGGGCGTGTGCGGCTCCTGCGCGATGAATATCGACGGGCTCAACACGCTCGCCTGCACGCGCGGCATGGACGAGATCGACGGGGCGGTGAAAATCTATCCGCTGCCCCACATGGAGGTCGTCAAGGACCTCGTGCCGGACCTCTCGCATTTCTATGCGCAGCACGCCTCGATCGAGCCCTGGCTGAAGACCGATTCGCCGCCGCCCGAGAAGGAATGGAAGCAATCGCCGGCGGATCGGGCCAAGCTCGACGGGCTCTATGAATGCATCCTGTGCGCCTGCTGCTCGACCTCCTGCCCGAGCTATTGGTGGAACGGCGACCGCTATCTCGGCCCCGCCGTCCTGTTGCAGGCCTATCGCTGGCTCATCGATTCGCGCGACGAGGCGACCGGCGAGCGGCTCGACAATCTCGAGGACCCGTTCCGCCTCTATCGCTGCCACACGATCATGAATTGCGCCAAGACCTGCCCGAAGGGGCTGAACCCGGCCAAGGCGATCGGCAAGATAAAGACCATGATGCTGGAGCGGCAGATGTGAGGGATTTTCGCGCAAACCACGGGTTTTGCGCGGCCCCTTTCACGCCCCCGGCGCGCGCGGGAACAGGGCGCGCAACTGCGCGTCGACCACGGCCGAGGTAAGATCGGCGACGTCCTGCGACGCCTCGCGCAACAGCGAAAGGGGCGTCGGCCGGCGCGCGATAAGGCGGCCGGTAATCTCATGGGCCTCGAAGCGAAGCTCGGTCGAGAATTTGGCGGCCAGCCGCTGCATCGGGCGATTGTCCGCCTGGCACAGGATTTCGATCGTCTCGACGCCGTGGTTGCTCGCCGCGCGCAAAAGGCGCGCGAACAATTGCTCGCCGATTCCCTGTCGCCGATGGAGCGCCTCGACACTAAAGGCCGCCTCCGCATGAACTCTCCTGGCGAAGGGCGCGCTCTCCGTCCAGATCGCGCTTTCCGACCGCAATTCGCCGGCCCCGCACAATTGGCCGTCGACGAAAGCGCCAAAAACCAGATCGCCCGCGCCAAAGCAGTTCTCGGCATAGCGCGCGAGAAACTCATCCGACACGCCGCCGCCAAACCGGTCGTGGCGGCTTTGCGGATCGAGGCGCAGCAGATGGTCGCGGAACGCCGCCTTGTCGGCGCGCCACAGCCGGCGGACGACGGTCTGGGGGAAAGGTTGCATATTCGACTCCAGAGTTCGGCGAGGCTTCAAGTCCCGCGCGCTCCTCCCTGGCGGGATCAACATGGTGCACCGCAACAGCATAGGCAAGTCATAAGCCGCTCAGTCCGGCCCCATCCTTAACAGCACTTTGCCCAAAGCCTCGCGGCGCGCGATCGCCCCCAGCGCCTCGACGTAGGATTCCAGCGGATAGACCGCATGGACATGGGCCGAGATTTTCCCGCTCGCGGCATAATCCAGCAGCTCGGCCATATTGGCCAAATGAGCCTGCGGCTCGCGGACGATGAAATCGCCCCAGAACACGCCGCGGATGTCGCAGCCTTTCAAAAGGACCAGATTGAGCGGCGGCGTCGGGATTTCGCCTGAGGCGAAGCCGATCACCATGAGGCGCCCTCTCCAGGCGAGCGAGCGTAAAGCGGGCTCCGTCAAGGCGCCGCCGACCGGGTCATAGACGACGTCGACGCCGCCGCTCCCCGTCAGGCGCTTGAGTTCGGCGCGTAGGTCATGGGTCGCATAATTGATCGTCTCCTGCGCTCCGAACTTGCGCACGAAGGCGAGTTTTTCGTCCGAGGAGGCGCAGGCGATCACCTTTGCGCCCATCAGCGCCCCGATTTCGACCGCCGCCAGGCCGACCCCGCCCGACGCGCCGAGAACGACCAGCGTCTCGCCGCTCCTAAGGTCGGCGCGCTGCTTGAGGGCGTGCAGCGTCGTGCCATAGGTGATCGACAATCCTGCCGCCTTGTCCAGCGAAAGCCCGGCGGGCAGCGCGACCAGGCGATTGACGGGGCAGACGATCCGCTCGCGGGCGCAGCCAAAGCCGGTATAGCCAAGCACGCGATCGCCAATCCTGAAGCCGATCGCCCCAGGGCCGAGCGCGGCGATGCGCCCGGAAAACTCGGCGGCGGGCGAGAACGGCAGCGGAGGCTTGGCCTGATATTTGTTCTCGATCACCAGCAGATCGAAAAAATTGAGGCCCGCATAGCTCACTTCGACGAGGGCCTCACCCTCGCCGGGAACCGGATCGGGCAGATCGACGATGGCGAGCGTTTCGGGCGGGCCGTATCTTTGGCAAAGCAGGGCTTTCATCGCGGACCTCGAATTTGAGTCTTTTTTCATTAAGATTGAATAGGTTCGCAGGGCTGTCGAACCGAAATCACGGGCGGGGTCTGAATTTCGCCCTGTTCGCCGCCCATGAAAATCCCATCGCCCTTGGCGCGCGCCGGAGTAAACTCATCCCATGATTCGCTTCGCGAGACCAACCGCTCTGCTTCTATGCGCCGCGCTCGGCTGCTTGGCCGCCGGCCCGGCCTCGGCCCAGCAAAGCCCCGCTGCGGACCAGACCAAGAAAAAGCCGGCGAAGCCGACCAAGCTTGCCCCGTCGAGTTCGGCCGCCGACAAAAGCAAGGCCGCCGACAAGAGCGCCGACGCCGGCGCCGGCAAGCCTTTGCTGGTGGTGAGTTTTGGCGACTGGGGCGTATATCAGACGCAGGCGGCCAAGGGGCGCGTCTGCTATACCTTGGCGCAGCCAAAGGACCGCGCGCCCGCCGACCTCAAGCGCGATCCGGCTTACGCCTTCATTTCGGATCGTCCCGGCGAAGGGGTGCGCAACGAAATTTCCTTCATCATGGGTTTTGACGTCGTCAATCCGCCCGAGGACTCCACCGCGGATTCCAAGAAACCCGCCGCGGACCCCAAGAAGAGCGCCGCCGCCAAGGCGGCGATGGCGATCGTCGGCGACCAATCCTTCGAGCTTCTGGCCAAGACCACCAATCTTTGGGTCAAGAACGCGGCCAAGGAAGGCCAGCTGATCGACGAGATGCGCAAGGGCGCCAAGCTGCAGGTGATGGCCGCCTCCAAGAAGGGCCATATGACCACCGACACTTATTCGCTGGCCGGGTTCTCGCAGGCGCTGGAGCGCGTGCAAAAGGATTGCCCCAACAATTAGGGCCGTTTGGCGGCGATCAGGTAATTGACGCCGGTGTCGCGCGAGACGCGCCAGGCGGCGGCCAGGGGATTGTAGACGACGCCGGCGCGGGCGATTTCCCGCAGGCCGGCCGACCGGAACGCGCCGCTCAATTCCTCCGGCGTCACGAATTGCTCCCAGCGATGTGTGCCGCGCGGCAGCCAGCCAAGCACATATTCGGCGCCGACGATGGCCAAAGCGAAGCTCTTCAGGGTGCGGTTCAGGGTCGAGGCGGCAAATAGGCCGCCGGGCCGCACGAGGCCGCAAGCGGTCCTCACGAAGCGCGGCATGTCGCGCACGTGCTCGACGACCTCCATCGCCAGCACGACGTGGAAGGACGGCTCCTCGCTCGCCAATTGCTCGAGCGTCGCGGCGCGATAGGCGAGGCTTGCGCCGGTCTCTGCGGCATGACGCCGCGCGACCTCGATATTGCCCGGCGCCGGGTCGAGGCCGGTGACGTCGGCGCCGAGCCGCGCCAACGGCTCGGCCAGCAGGCCGGCGCCGCAGCCGATGTCGAGGATCGTCAGCCCGGCGAGCGGCGCCTCGCCGCCCCCCGGCGATGTCCTGAAGCGTCTGACGATCGTGTCGCGCAGCCAGGCGATGCGCAGCGGGTTGATCTCATGCAAAGCTCGCATCGACCCCATAGGGTCCCACCAGTCGTCGCCGATCGCCTCGAAGCGCGCGATATCGGCAGGATCCAGGCTGGCGGCGGCGTCTGAGGCGGGCATTTCTTATCGACTCGGGCCAAGCAAGCGGGCGTTGACCGCCCGGACGCCGCCATCTATACGCGCCCTTCGCGACCGGCGCGAGCCGTTTGGCCGGTGTTTATTCCCTGGAATCTTGATGTCGCGCCTGGTGATGAAGTTCGGCGGCACGTCCGTCGCCAATATCGAGCGAATCCGCAATGTGGCGCGCCATGTCAAACGCGAAGTCGACGCGGGCCACGATGTGGCCGTCGTGGTCTCCGCGATGTCGGGCAAGACGGACGAATTGGTCGCCTGGGCCAGCCAGGCCGCCCCGCTTTACGATGCGAGCGAATATGACGCGATCGCCGCCTCGGGCGAGCTTGTCACGGCGGGCCTGCTAGCCATCGTTCTGAAGGACATGGGGCTGCGAGCCCGCTCCTGGCAGGGCTGGCAGATTCCGCTCCTGACCGACGACGCCCATGGCGCGGCGCGCATCGCCAGCGTCGACGGCTCGAAAATCGTCGCGCGTTTCGCCGACAATGAAATCGCCGTCGTGGCGGGCTTTCAGGGGCTTCATGCCGCCAGCGGCCGCGTGACGACGCTCGGGCGCGGCGGATCGGACACTTCAGCCGTCGCGCTGGCTGCCGCGATCGGCGCGGATCGTTGCGACATCTACACCGACGTCGACGGCGTCTACACGACCGATCCGCGCGTGGTGCCCAGGGCCCGGCGGCTCGAGCGCGTCGCCTTCGAGGAAATGCTGGAAATGGCCTCGCTGGGCGCGAAGGTCCTGCAGGTGCGGTCGGTCGAAGTGGCGATGGTGCATAAGGTCAAGCTCACCGTGCGCTCTTCCTTCGACGATCCCGCCGATCCAAAGTTGGGGACGCTCATTTGCGATGAGGAGGACATTGTGGAAAGCCAGATCGTCACCGGCATCGCCTTTTCGAAAGACGAAGCCCAGATCACTTTGCGCCGGGTCGCCGACAAGCCTGGCGTCGCGGCGGCGATCTTCATGCCCCTGGCCGACGCCAACATCAATGTCGACATGATCATTCAGGTCATCTCGGACGACACGACGACCACCGACATAACGTTCACGGTGCCGGCCGCCGAATATTCCCGCGCCAAGGCGATCCTCGAAGAGCGTTGCGGTCAGATCAATTACGCCTTGCTGCAGGGCGCACAGGACGTCGTCAAAGTGTCGGCGATCGGCATCGGCATGCGCAGCCATTCGGGCGTCGCCGCCAAGGCCTTCAAGGCGCTGGCCGAGAAGGGCGTCAACATCCGAGCCATCACGACGTCCGAGATCAAGTTCTCGGTGCTGATCGACGCCGCCTATACGGAACTGGCGGTGCGCACCCTGCATTCGCTGTATGGGCTCGACGCGGCGGCTTAGACGCCGCAGCGGGTCGCGCTTTCACACGGCGGCGCCCAGGCGCCGAGCGCGCGCCTTTTCAATTTCGCCTCAGCGCGAACGGTTCGAATGACCGATGGGCGCGGCGCGCCGGCGCGCGAGATAGAACAATCCCGCGCCAACAACTCCCGCCACCGCCCAGGTCGGCAGCATGAGAATGTGCAGCAGAATCGGATCCCACAGGAAATGGATCCGCCGCTCGATGAAGGATTGCAGAAGCGGAAACTTGTCGGGGAAGGCCCAATAGGCGGTCGCGCCCGCCGGCGTGAAGGACAATTGGTCGGCGGCGATCGAGCGCGCGCCGTCGATCACGCAGGCCGCGAAAGCGCCGGCGAGCAGGGCCAAGCCGAGAATGCGCAGGACCAGCTTGATCACATTCGTGGCCTTCGCTTGGAGAGGATGGAGAAAGCCAGCAAGACGACCCATAGCAAGGCCGGCGCGAGGGCTCCGAATCGGCTGTAGACGGTCGGCGGGCGCGGCGCCGGCAAAGGGCTGTCGAGCACCCCTTCCACGCCCAAGGGAAGTTGCGCCGTGACGCGGCCGAGACCGTCGATCACCGCGGAAATGCCGGTATTGGCGGCGCGCACCAGCGGCAGGCCTTGTTCGATGGCCCGCAGGCGAGCCTGCGCGAAATGCTGGTAGGGTCCCGGGGTCAGGCCGAACCACGCATCGTCCGTCACGTTGAGCATCCAGGCGGCGCGGCTTCCGGCGGCCCGGAAGATCGATCCGATCTCCTCGGGAAAGATCGCCTCGTAGCAGATGAGAGGCGACGCATCGGGCAGGCCCGGCGCATGAAGAACCCCCGAGCCGGAGCCGGCGTCGAACCCGCCGGGAATCTCAACGAATTGCGTCACGCCGAAACGGTCGAAGAAGTCGGAAAAAGGCAAATATTCGCCGAACGGCACGAGATGCGTCTTGTCGTATCGGTCGAGCAGGGCGCCGTGATTGTCGATGACCTGGATCGAATTGAAATAATGGGCGCGCGAGTCGCCGGGGACCGGCTCGCCGACGCGCGCCGCGCCGGTGATCAATATCGCGCCGCCGCGCAGAAGATCGGCGATCTGAGCCAAAGCCTGGGGGTCGCGCGCCAGCAGGAACGGGAAAGCCGATTCAGGCCAGATCAAATGAGTTACGTCGGCGACGCCGGTCGAAGTCGGCGACGTCGCGCGGTCCGACAGCGCCAGATATCGGCGCATGATCGCATCCTTGTTTTGCGGCCGAAAGCTGGCGTCCTGCGCCACATTGGGCTGCATGATGCGCAGTTTCACGCCGGCGAGCGACGCGGTCTCGGGCGCCGAAAGACGATACGCGCCAAAGCCGGCGAGCGCCGCCAAAGCGGCAAGCCCCAGCACGACTGGCCGCAGGAACCGGCGTCCGCCTGATTCGTCGGCCAAGGTCGCCGGCGCGGCGAAAATCGCCACGGCGAGGATCGTCAAACCATGCAATCCGACGATCGAGGCGAATTGACCGAGAACCAGATTTTGCCCCAGCGCCATGCCCAGTTCGTTCCACGGGAATCCGGTCAGCACGACGGCGCGGAGCCATTCGGCCGCGCCAAGGCCGACCGCCAGCGCCAGCACGCGCGCCGGGCCCGGCGACCAGAGCATTCTGGCGAGCGCAAATCCGAACGCCGGAAAAAAGGCCAGCCCCGCCGGCAGCGCCAGCACGCCCAGCGGCAGCGCCCAGGCGAACTTGTCGGCTTCGACAAGAAACGCCGCGCCCAGCCACCAAAGGCCCGCCACGAAATAGCCAAAGCCCCACCACCAGCCCGCCGCGAAAGCCGATTGCATGGATCGGCCGGTCGAACGCCCGCTTGCGCCGACATTGGCCGATCCGTCGATCAGCCAGACCGCCGCCATCATCGGTGCCAGCAAGGCCGGCAGGAAATCCAAGGGAGGCAAGGCCAAGGCGCCAAGAGCGCCCGCGACGAAGGCTATCGCGCGTCGACGCCAGTCCCACGCGAGAATGACGCTCCCGGCCAGAGCGCGAAAATAATTGCCTTGGCTGGATTGCTCTTGATCGGTTGAAAGCAAGGGCTGGCGTCCCGGGATCTCTGTAACCTTAATCGAATTGCACCAAATCAGACCCTGGCTCATAAGCGCGAATCGGGGCGCCGGACAATCTGCCGCAAGGTCGCCCTGCTAATTTCACGCCATCGGACAAAGGGGAACAGCGGCCTATTTGGGCGCCCGAGCCGGTCCGGTCGAAATCTCGGCCGCCGCCTCGCTCGCGGTTCGGCGCCGACGCGGCGCGGCGCGACGCGCGCGTCCGCTCGGCGGATGGATTTTCAGACGTTTGACCCGCCGCGGGTCGGCGTCCAGAATTTCAAATTCGAATTCGCCAAGGCCCGTGACGATTTCGCCGCGTCCCGGCACCCGGCCGGCCTTGGACATGATCAATCCGCCGATCGTGTCGACATCTTCGGCGTCGGCCAGCGCGGAGAGGTCGACGCCGAGCGCTTGCGAGACCGCCTCCAGACTGGCTCTCGCATCGACAATAAACGCGCCGTCCGGCGTTTGCGCGATTTCGCGCGCGTCGGTCTCGTCATGCTCGTCTTCAATGTCGCCGACGATGGCCTCGACGACGTCTTCGATCGAGACCAGCCCATCGGTGCCGCCATATTCATCGATCACCAGGGCCATATGCGTGTGCGAGGCCTGCATTTTCACGAGAAGGTCGAGGGCGGGCATGGAAGGGGGCGCAAAAAGAACCGGCCGCAGGATATTGGCGCGCGAAAGCGGCAGGCGCATCCCGAGCTTGGGATCGGCGTCCGGCGCGGCGTCAGCCTCCGCCCTCGCGGCGTCGGAAACGAGGCCGAACTGCGGTTCGGCAGCCAGATAATCGACGAAATCGCGGATATGGACCATGCCGCGGGGATCGTCGAGCGTCTCGCCATGCACGGGCAGGCGCGAATGGCCGGCGGTGCGAAACAGCGACAGGACTTCACTGAGCGGGGCGTCGATTCCCAGGGCGATGATGTCGGCGCGCGGCACCATCACATCGGCGACGCGCACGTCGTGCAAGCCGAGCACGTTCGTCAGAATCGCCCGTTCCTGAGGGGTGAAGTCGGCATTGGCTCCGGCGCCGACAAGCGCGTCTTCGAGATCGTCGCGAACGGAGGCCGGTCCTAATCCGAACAGGGCGCGAAGCCGATCGAACAGGCCGGCCGGCGGCTCGCGCGCTTGGCTTGGCTCGGATGCGGAATCGGCCGCAAAAGGCTGGGTTCGCTCCGCCTCGCTCATGCAGTGGCGTCCACAGGAACGGTCGAGGCATAGGGGTCGGCGATCCCGAGCTTGGCCAATATGCCTGTCTCGAGCGCCTCCATGCGATCGGCCTCGAAAGCGATTTGATGGTCAAATCCCAACAAGTGGAGGAAGCCATGGACGACGAGATGGGCCACATGGTCGGGAAAAGTCTTGTCCTCACGCGCCGCTTCCCGCTGCGCCGTCTCGAACGCCACGACAATATCGCCAAGCAAGGGCGCGGCGGCGATTTTTCCCGCCGCGCTCGCCGGGAAGGAAAGCACGTTGGTCGGTTGGTCGACGCCCCTCCACAGCGCGTTCAGCGCGCGGATTTGGGCGTCGTCGGAAAGCTGCACGCTCACCTCCGCGCCATCGAGGATTTGAACCCCGCTTGCCTCCAGGGTGGCCTCGATCGCGCGCCGCGCCAGCGATTCGACGTCGGGCAAGGCGCGCCATAGCGGCGAGGCCTCCACAATTTCGACGCTCAGTTTCATCGGGCCGATCCGTTCTGGCCGTGATGATTGGCGCCCTCGTAGGCGGCGACGATGCGGCGCACCAGATCGTGCCGCACGACGTCGCCGTGACGAAACACGACATGGCCGACCCCTTCGAGCCCGGCCAGTAGAGCGACGGCTTCGCTGAGGCCGGATTTCTGGCCCGGCGGCAGATCGGTCTGCGTCGGATCGCCGTTGATGATCATGCGCGAACCCTCGCCAAGGCGGGTCAGGAACATCTTCATCTGCATGGAAGTGGCGTTTTGCGCCTCGTCGAGCAAGACGACCGATTTGGCGAGCGTGCGCCCGCGCATGAAGGCGAGCGGCGCGATCTCGATCATGCCGGTCTGGATGCCTCTCTCGACCATTCTGCCCTCCATGAAATCATGCAAGGCGTCGTAGATAGGACGAAGATAGGGGTCGACCTTGTCGCGCATGTCGCCCGGCAGGAAGCCGAGCCGCTCGCCCGCCTCGACCGCCGGCCGCGACAAGATCAGCCGCTCGACCGCGCCCTGTTCCAGCAGCGAAACCGCATGCCCGACGGCGAGCCAGGTCTTGCCCGTGCCGGCCGGTCCCTCGGCGAACACCAATTCATGCTGCTTGAGCGCGGCGAGATAAAGATCCTGCGCGGCGTTGCGCGCCCGCACGACGCCCCTGCGGCGCGTCTTGATCTGGTGAAACAGGGACTTGGCGCCGTCGATCTCGCTGGGAAACAAACTGCCTTGCAGCGCGACTTCGGCAATCGCCCCTTCAACGTCGCCGGGACCGGCGGGCTGGCCAAGTTTGGCGCGCGCGTAAAGCATTTCCAAAACCCGCCGGGCGTTTTCGCAGGCTTCCTTCGGACCTTTGACGATGATCTGGTTGCCGTTGACATTGGCCACGACGCCGAGGCGCCGCTCGATCTTGGCGATATTCTGATCGTAATCGCCAAAGACGATCGACGCCAGACCATTGTCATCGAAAGAAAGCGTGATTTCGGAAGGCGTGGCGTCTCGGGTTTCTGTCGCGCCAAGGGTTCGAATGGCGGAAATCTTCGAAATCGTGCGGTCCTGCGCTCTCAATCGGTCATCTCCTTAGCCTGGCGGCTGTCGCTTCATGCATTTTCTTCACGCAAGTTGGCGTCCATTTTGCTTGAAAATGCTTCCTTCACTTGATTTCGTCCAAAATTTGTGACGCTGGCGTGACGAGGCGCCCTTGCAGCGAATTAGGCCCGACGCCGACGATCTCGACGTCGGCGATGGCGCCGATCAGCCGCGCGTCGCCTTTGGTGTAGACGGATTGCAAATAAGGCGTGCGGCCGATCAGTTGGCCGGCGTGCCGTCCCAATTTTTCGAATAGAACCGGCATCGTTCGTCCGATCGCGCCGCGGTTGAAGGCCTGCCGCTGCGCCTCCAGCAATTGTTGCAACGTGAGCAACCGCGCGGACTTTGTCTGGTCGTCGATCTGGTTCTTCAGTTCGGCCCCCGGCGTCCCTGGCCTTGACGAATATTTGAACGTGTAGGACGCAGCAAAGCCGACTGCGCGGACAAGATCAAGCGTCTCCTCGTACTCGGCGTCGCTTTCGCCGGGATAGCCGACGATGAAATCGGAGGAAAGCGCGATGTCCGGCCTGACGGCGCGAACCTGCTCGACGATATCGAGATAATCGCGGACCCCGTGGCGCCGGTTCATCGCCGCCAAGATCCGATTCGAACCCGACTGGATCGGCAGATGCAGGTAGGGGGCGAGCGAGGGATTGTCGCGATGCGCCAGAATCAGCGCCTGGCTCATATCGTTGGGATGCGAGGTCGTGTAGCGGACGCGAAGAATGCCGGGGATTTTGGCTACCGCGCCGAGGAGAGCGGCAAGATCAAAGACACGGCCCGCGTCGCCCTTGCCGTGATAGGCATTGACGTTCTGCCCGATGAGCGTCGCTTCGCGCACGCCGGCCAGCGCCAGACGCGCGATCTCCTCGATCACCTGGGCGACGGGGCGCGAATTTTCCGCCCCTCGCGTATAAGGAACGACGCAGAACGAGCAGAATTTGTCGCAGCCTTCCTGTACGGTGACAAAGGCGCTGACGCCGCGCGAGCGGATCGCCGCGGGCGCCGGGGCCGGCAAATGGTCGAACTTGTCCTCGATCGGAAAGATCGTGTCGACGACGCCCGGGCGCAGAGCCGCCGCGCGCAACAATTGCGGCAGACGATGATAATTCTGCGGACCGACGACGAGATCGACCGCCGGTTGCCGGCGCAATATCTCGGCGCCTTCGGCCTGGGCGACGCAACCGGCCACGACGATCGTCGTCCTTAGCCCGGCGATTTCGCGCTCCTGCTTCAGTTCGCGAACCTTGCCGAGCTCCGAATAAATCTTTTCCGAGGCGCGCTCCCGGATGTGGCAGGTATTGAGCACGACAAGGTCGGCGTCCTCGATTCTTAGCGCCTCTTCATAGCCTTCGCGAACCGCCACATCGGCCATCCGATGGGAGTCGTAGACGTTCATCTGGCAACCGAAGGATTTTACGAAGACGCGCTTGGCCGGGTTGGGGGGCCGCGTCGCCATGGCTAAGTCGTCTGCAAAGGGCGCCCGGTTCAACGCAGGCCGGGCGCGGGATAAAAAGACCGACAAAATGGCTCCTCGCGAAATCGCGCTGGATCTCTACGACGTTTAAGCGCCGGCGAAAATAGCACAGATCGCTTCACAGGGCCTGCCCGCGCGCCGCCAGCGCCATAGCCCGCACCGCGCCTTCGACGCGGCGCGCGACGTCTTTTCGGTCGGAATCGCGAAAAAAAGGGATCGGCGCGCCGCAATAAACGTCGCAATCGATGCCGCCCGCCCCCAACAAGCGCCAGAAATGACTGAAGAATTGCATGTCGCCATACCAGGCTACAAGCGGCCGGTCCGATCGCCCCAAAGGCATCCCCACCCGGCGGGAATAGGCGATGAAAACCGGCTGCACGACCGCCTGGCCGCCGCAGCCGGCTTCGAGCGTCTGCCGGACAGCCTCGAAGTGGGAGGATCGGAAGCGCAACAGCCGGTTGGCGTCGCCGGTGGTCCCCTCGGCGAACAAAACGACCGCCGCGCCGCCCCGCATGCGTCGGGCGATCTCCGCATTGACCGCCGGTATGCCGGTGCGCCGGCTTCGATCGACAAGAGCGACGCCTTGCAGACTCAGCAAGGCCCGCGCCAGGCGCCGCGCCCCGATTTCTTTTTTTGCGAGAAACTCGACGGGGCGCACCGCGGCCAGAATCGGAATGTCCAACCACGAGATGTGATTGGAGACGACCAGCAGCGGACGCACCGACGCGGCTTGCCCATGCACCCGGATGCGCACGCCAAGAGCCGCGCAATTGATGCGATGAAGCAGGACCGGCAGCCCTTCGCCGGTTTTCCAACCCCGCCAAATGGCCATCCATCGGACGGGCGCGCCGATCACCACGATCAGTCCGGCCGCCAAAAGCCCGAGCGCAATCCGCAGAACCATCATGGCGCGAAACTCGCGAATTGACGGGAGTGGGGCAAGTTCGCCATCCGGGTTCGAGCGCTCCGCATCGCGGTCACGCCAGATCCTTTCTTAGCACAAGCGCCGCGGCGGTCGATCCGTCCGGTTTTTGATAATAGCCGCGTCTTTGGCCGACCTCGTGAAATCCCATGCGGGCGTAAAGGGCGATCGCCGCTAAATTGGCGCGCTCGACTTCCAGGAACAGCGATTGAACATGCGATGCGGCCAGACGCGACAGATTGTCGGTCAGCAGGGCGCGTCCAATTCCGCGGTTGCGAAAGGCGCTGTGCACGGCGATGGTGAGAACTTCGGCTTCGTCGGCGGCGATTCGCGAAAGCGCGAATCCACGCAACGCGTCGGCGCGCGAATCGACGGCGGCCGAGCCGACCGCCGCCTTGCTCGAAAGCAACGCTTCGAATTCGGCGGCAGACCAGGAATGAGCAAAAGAGGCCGCGTGAAGAGCCGCGCATTGCTCCGCCTTGTCGCTGCGCAAGGCGCGCACGACCGGCGGGTGCATTCGTCTGAACGGGAATAGCATTGGCGGTCGGGACCGGTCAGAGATTGGCGCGCGCGACGGTGGCGCCCGCCGCCGGCTGGGCGTCCGGCGATTTGAGATAGAGCGGACGCGGCGGACAATCGCGCGGATCGGCCGCCAGCCCAAGGCGCGCGACCGCGAGAATATCAGGAAAATCGCCGCTGCCCACGATTTCCGCGCTAAAGCCGACGCGGGCCGCCTCCATCGCCAGCAACTTTGCGCCGCTCCCCGTCACGCGGACCGGACCCGCGCCGATCGAGCGCACCGCCTCGCGCAAGCCTTCGATTCGAGCGGGAACCAGGGGGCGGCCCGTCGGCTCGAACAGCTGGATATAGACGCGGCCGTGTCGCGCATCGATAGCGGCGGCAATGATTCCGGGCCGCAGCTCGACAAGCAGCGGCCCGGCGAAAGCCACGAGCGTGGAGACGCCGACCACCGGAATGTCCAGCGCCAGGCCCATCGCGCGAGCAAGGGCGAGCCCGATGCGAATGCCCGTGAACGAGCCCGGGCCAATCGTCGCCGCAATGCGGCCGAGCGTCGAAAATCCGCCCTCCACGCCGAACATGAGTTCTTCAATCATCGGCGCGAGCGCGTCGGCGTGGCCACGCTCCATCGGTTCGCTGCGTCGCGCGATCGGCTCGTCCGCCCCGCCGTCGAGGACGCAGGCCGACACGGCGCCGCAGGAAGTGTCTATCGCCAATATTCGCATTGCCTGCTTGTTATCAAAGGCGCCGCGCCGCGAATAGCCTCCAACGCAGACGTGGACGCGCCCAGCGCTCCCAAAAACCAGCTTTGCGGGTTCATCTTAGCGGGTGATCAGCGTGCCTGCGCCGTGATCGGTCAGAAGTTCGATCAGCACGGCATGCGGGATTTTGCCGTCGAGAATGACCACGCCTTCGACGCCCTGCTCCAGCGCATAGAGACAGGTCTCGACCTTGGGGATCATGCCGCCGGTTATCGTGCCGTCGGCGATCAGGCCGCGTATGTCGTCCATCCGCAATTCCTTGATGAGCTCCTTGTTCTTGTCGAGGACGCCAGGCACATCGGTCAATAGCAGCAGGCGTTTGGCGCCCAGGGCGCCCGCGATGGCGCCGGCGAACGTGTCGGCGTTGACGTTGTAAGTCTCGCCGTCGGCGCCTTGCGCGACCGGGGCCAGCACGGGAATGAGCTCGCGGCCGAGGATCTGCTCGAGCACGGTGATGTCGACTTTGGCGGGTTCGCCGACAAAGCCGAGATCGACGACGTCATCGACGTCCGAGCCGTTGTCGCCGCCCCTCGGCGTTATCTTTCGCGCCGTCACCATATTGCCGTCCTTGCCGCATAATCCGATCGCCCGGCCGCCTTGGGCGTTGATCGTGCCGACGATCTGCTTGTTGATGGCGCCGGCCAGCACCATTTCAACGATTTCCACGGTCGCCTTGTCGGTTATGCGCAAGCCGCCGGAGAATTTCGACTGGATGCCGAGCTTTTGCAGCATGGAGCCGATCTGCGGGCCGCCGCCATGCACGACGACCGGGTTGACGCCCGATTGCTCGAGCAACACCATGTCGCGCGCAAAATCGCGGCTCGTGGCTTCGTTGCCCATGGCGTGGCCGCCATATTTGACGACGATGATCGCCTCGTCATAGCGCAGCATGTGCGGCAACGCCTGCACCAGGATTTCGGCCTGTTCCTGTGGGCCGGCCTTGCGCGTCTCGTTCATGGGGGCTCCCGAATGTGCTGCGGCGGTCTTCTAGACGCTTGCGCCGCCAATCTCAAACGCTCAGCCCGTCAGCGCGGCGCTTGCCTGGATCTGGCCAACGATCGCGCCGTTCCAGTTATGAATGAGCGGCGCCAGGCGCGGGGCGAGCGCGCCGCGCTCCTTTTCGCTCAAGGGCAGAAATCGCGCGATGAGCGCCGCCATCGCGGTCTCGGCGGCGCGGGTTGCGCCATCAAGGCATTTGATCGCAACGCCCAGCCCTAATTCGGGAAAAGCCGCGCAATAGACGCCTTCGGCGCCTGTCTTGGCGAAGACGCGCAGCCCAAACGTCTGCGTCGTCACTGTGTCGAAGCGCCCGGCGCCCGCGAGGAGGGCGGGATGGGCGGCAACCGCCTCCCTGATTCGCCTTGTAGCCGCCGCCCGGGCTGCCGCCAGGCCATGACCGGCGCCAAAGCGCGCAAAGCCCAGCGCCAAAGCCTTGAGCGGCATGGCGTAGGTAGGAATCGCGCAGCCATCGGTCGCGCGGGAATCCTCGTCGAGCCGGGTCTTCGTCAATCCCTCGACCGCCGCCTTGACCTCGCGCTGGACGAGATGTTCGGGCGCCACATAGCCGGAAGGCTCGAGCCCCGCCGCGCAGCTCAGGCAAATGAAACCGGCATGTTTGCCAGAGCAATTGTTGTGAAGCGCAGAGGGCGTTGCGCCTCGAGCCGCCAGGGCCCGGGCGGCGTCGACGCCGATGGGCCAGTGGACCCCGCATTCCAAGGCGTCGACGTCCCGCCCGCATTTTCTCAATATGTCCCTAGCCGTCTCGACGTGAATCGGCTCGCCCGAATGGGACGAGCAGGCGAGCGCGATCTCGGCCGCGTTAAGCGAAAAGCGATCCGCCGCGCCGCTTTCGAGCAGCGGCAACGCCTGAAACGCCTTCACGGCGGAACGCGGAAAAACCGGCGCGCCGATATCGCCGAGCGCGAAGACCTCGCGCCCGTCCGTGTCAACGACGGCAGCCGCGCCGCAATGCCGGCTTTCTATCCGCGAGCCGCGAAACACTTCGACCAGAACCGGATCGCCCACTCGCCTCAACCCCGGCCGACGAAGGGCATGTTCGTCGCCATGATGGTCAGCGTCAAAATATTGGCAGAGAGCGGAAGGCTCGCCATGTGCACGATGGCCTCGGCTACCTGCGCGGGGTCGATGGTCGGCTCGATGGCGATCCGGCCGTCGGCCTGGGGAACGCCGAGCGTCATCTTGCGTGCCATATCGGTGAGCGCATTGCCGATGTCGATCTGGCCGCAGGCGATGTCGTGCTGGCGGCCGTCGAGGGCGATCGACTTGGTCAGACCGGTCATTGCATGTTTGGTCGCGGTATAGGGAGCGGAATTGGGCCGCGGCGTATGGGCGGAGATCGACCCGTTGTTGATGATGCGCCCGCCCCTGGGCGTCTGGCTTTTCATCATCAGAATGGCGCCTTGCGCGCAAAGGAACGCGCCGGTCAGATTGACGTCGACGACGGCCTTCCATTGCTCATAAGTCAAGTCTTCCATCGGGACGGCGGGGGCGCCTGCGCCGGCGTTGTTGAAGAGGAGGTCGAGCCGGCCGAACGCGGCGGCGAGGCGCGCGTACAGCGTTTTGACCGATTGCGGATCGCCGATATCGCAGGGATGGACGAAGGCGCGCCCGCCCATCGCGGCAATTTCCCGGGCGGCGTCCTCGAGAGGCTGCGGCCGGCGACCCGTCAGGCCGACATGCCAGCCCGCCTTGGCGAGCGCCAGGCTGGCCGCGCGGCCAATGCCGGCGCCGGCGCCCGTGACAAGAGCAAATTTTTCTTCGGACATGAGCGCCTTTCCTATCGGACGAACCGCTGCCGCGACACGAGGCTCATCTTGGCGTCTTTGACGCCCGGACTCAACCGGCAAACGGCCGGCGCCTGCCGCGCGCAATGTCTGGCGCGAGCTGCCAGATCAGCGCGGCCATGACGAGCGCGCCGCCGACGACCGCCATGGGTCCGGGCTTTTCGCCAAAGGCCAGCAGCACCCATAAAGGCCCCAGCACGACGTCGAGCATGCTGATCAGTCCGGCCTCGGCCGCCGGAATGTGTTTGGCGCCCTCCATGAAAAGGATGAAGGCGACGCAAACGGTCGTCAGGCCGAATATGGCGAGCCCCGCCAGATCAAACGGCGTCAGGGCGGGGTGAGGCGACAGAGCGAAGGTCGCCGCCGCCGCAATCAAGGCGGCCGCCGCATTGATCGAGGTCATCGACATGCCGGGATGGCGGCGCTGCAAGACGATCATCAAGCCGAACGCGACCGTCATGACGAAGGCGATGGCTTGTCCGAGCAGTCTGCCGCTCCCTAGGGCGCTCGCCACCATGATCACGACGCCGGAAAACGCGACGCTGGCGGCGATGAGGGTGCGGGGTGTGGTGAGCTCCCGGTTGACGACGAAAGCCAGTCCCGCCGTGACGAACGGCAGGGTGGCGTAAATTATCATCACTTCGGCTACGGTCGTCGTCTTGAGCGCGATGACATAGCAGCTGATCGCGATGGCCGAGAGCGGGATGATGAGCGGCGCCTGCGGACCGAACCCAAAATAGGGCCCGAGAAGCCCGCGCCGCCGTTCGCCGCCGGCGGCGATGAAAAGAAAGACGCCGCCGAAAAAGGCGCGCCCGCACAGCATCGTCCACAGATCGAGATGATCGAGGAGCCTGGCGAAGAACCCGGCCGAACTCCAAAGAATGGTTGCGACGAAGACGAGGATAAGCCCACGCCGGCGCGCCGAAATCCCGCCCAGCATGGGTTCTCCGATCGTCCGATTCGTTTTTGAGGCCTCAGAGTCCGGTCATGGGGAACGCGCGTCAAGGCGCCGGACGTTTGCCTCGGCCGAAAAATCGGCTTGCGCGGCGGATTTATTCGTTGATTGAGCGGCAGGCTCGGTCGATAGGGTTGCTGGGGCGTCGCCGCCCGCGCAGCAGATTGGGGAGGCCCGGCATGACCGCGCCGATGCGACTTCTTGAAATTGAAATTCCCGCCGAATGGGTCGACTACAACGACCATCTTAACGACGCCTATCACGCGCTCGCCTTCAGCCGCGCTGGGGACGCTTTCATGGAGCGCCTCGGATTGGGCGAAGCCGGGCGCAAGGCGAGCGGACGCACGGTCTATACGCTTGGGCTCATCATTCGTTATCTCGCCGAGGCCAAGCTTGGCGAGCGCATCGCGGTCAGTCTGCAAGTGCTGGAGATCGACAAGAAGCGCGTGCGCTTCTGGCTCGAGGCGCGGCGGGTCGCGGACGATACGCTGATTTCAACTAGCGAGCAGGTGCTGATCTGCGTTGATCGGACCGGCGAGCGGCCGCGCGCCGCCGATTTCCCCGCCGAGGTCGCGGCCAAACTGGAGGCGGTCGCCGCCGACCATGCCGAACTCGCAATGCCGCTGGAGGCCGGACAGGGGCTGACGCTGCGACGGCGATCCGCAAGCTCGGTCACGCCCTGAAGCCGTCCGGGCGGCGATCTTGCGGCCCTAACCTTCCAGCGTCCGGGCGCTCGGCGCCGGCCGTGCAAGGGTGGGCCCGCGCTTGCGCGGGCGCGACTTCAGGCCGCCCGCCCATTTGACGAGATGATTGGCGCAAGACGAGAACGGCAGCAAAAAGCTGCTGCGCACCGTATCGAACCGGACATGCACAGCGCCGACGCCAAAAGTGATCCGCTCGTATTTCTCGGGGACATAGAGCGTGCCGAACAGCCAATCCCAGACCGCCAGCGCAAAGCCGAGGTTCTTGTTGAAATGGCGCGGCTGGTCGGAATGGTGAATCTGGTGGTGCGCCGGACTTTGGAAAAGCCGCCCCGCCAGGCCCGTGAAGGCGATCCACATATGCGAGTGGCGCAGATGGCCGATCGTCAGGATGAACAGCATCAACGCCGCATTGGCGTTGAGCAGCGTGAAGGCGTGGGCGCCGGGCCCGAACGAATAAGTCATCGCGCCGAACACAATCCCCGTGCAAAAGCCAATGACGTTCATGAAGGCGATGATTTCGACGGGATGGGTGCGCATTTCGGTCAGCGTCGTTAGCACCTCGGCCGAATGATGCACCTTGTGGAATTCCCACAAGGCGGGGATCGCGTGAAACAGATAATGGCTGATCCAATAGCCGAATTCATAGGCGAGCAGCTCCAGCAACGTCGCGAGCGACAGGATCGCCCAAATCGGCCAATCGCTCGCGCCGCGCGGCCCAAACGCATGGGTCAGGCCCGCGACTATGGCGTCGCGCCATAACAGGCCGCCTATCGCGAGCATTCCATAGGCCGAGGCGAAAACGAGCGTGTTGAGGGTCCACAGGCGCAGGTCGAGGCGCGAGGAGGGATGCAAAAGGATGCGCGAGGGGAAGACCGATTTGATAAAGCCGCCGACGCTGATCCTATTTCCTCGCTTGCGGCGAACCTCGATGTAAAAGAGCACCGTGAACAGCAGCGCGCCGCCAAGCGCCGGCAGCCCATAGGGCGAACCGGCGTTGAACACGGATTGGGCGCGGCCCAGGATCAAAGTCCAGGCCCAGGCGAAGGAATCCATCATCGGCGCGGGGTAGGAGGCATGTCCCCACCCTAACCGGCCAAGCCTTCCAACAGGTTAAACGAGTGCCGACAAGCGCGGCCTATTGAGCAGCGCGCGTCGCCTTTTCGGCCTGGTAGAGCGCGCGATAGCGCTGCAGGCGCGGCGCAAACAGCCCGCCGCGCTCGCTATTCGGCCCAAAAGAGCGCTCGACCGGCGGGCGGCGGCATATCGCCGCCTCATCGCCGGCGCCGGCCGCCAGCATGGCGAGGCGCGCCGCGCCCAAGGCCGCGCCGGCCTCGGCGCCTTCGGCAAGGTCGATCGTCAACCCGGTCGCGTCGGCGATCATCTGCGCCCAGAACGGGCTGCGCGCGCCTCCCCCGACGATCATCGTCGAGGTCGGCCGGGCGCCGGCCGCACCGATCACGTCGATTCCATCGGCGAAGGAGAATGCCACGCCCTCCATCACCGCATAGGCCAGCGCGTCGGCGCCGTGCTGCGCGCGCAGGCCCGCAAAGAGCCCGGTCGCCGCCGCGTCGTTGTAAGGCGTGCGCTCTCCGCTGAGATACGGCAGGAACAAAGGCGCCGAGGCGACATTTTCCGCCGATGCGGCAAAGGTTTCGGCCTGCGCGACGAGGCTGCGGATGTCGTCCTTGCGGCCGAGAATTTCGGCGATCCAGGCGAGCGAGGAAGCGGCCGACAGCATCACCGCCATGCCGTGCCAGCGCCCCGGCAGCGCATGGCAGAAGGCGTGCAGGGTGCGCTCGGGCAGCGCGACGAAACGATCGGTCACGGCGAAAATGACGCCAGAAGTGCCGAGCGAGACAAGGCCCTGACCGGCCGCCACGGCGCCGACGCCGACCGCCGCCGCGGCATTGTCGCCGGCCCCGCCGGCGATCTTTATTCGCCGTGCGGCCAGGCCCCAACGGCTGGCCGTCTGCGGCGACAGGAACGCCGACACCGCCGAACCCTCGACGAGCCTGGGCATATGGCCGATATTGAGCCCCGTCGCGGCCAGAAGATCGTCGTCCCACCGGCGCCGCGCGATATCGAGCCAAAGCGTGCCCGAGGCGTCGGACATTTCGGAAACCGGCTCGCCGCTGAGCCTCAGACGGACATAATCCTTGGGCAGCAGCACACGCCGGGTCGCCCGAAACGTCTCGGGTTCGTGGCCGGCGACCCACAGGAGCTTGGGCGCGGTGAACCCGGGCATCGCAATATTGCCGGCGCGCTGGCGGAAATATGGCAGCCGCCGCTCAAGTTCGGCGCATTCGGCGAACGACCGCCCGTCGTTCCATAAAATCGCCGGGCGCAGCACATTGTCGGCGCCGTCGAGAAGGACCGCCCCATGCATCTGGCCGGAAAGCCCGATTCCGGACAGCCGTGCGAAAGCTTCCGGCGCGTCGCGCCTTATCGCGGCGACCGCAGCCTCGACGCCATCGGCCCAGTCCGCCGGATCTTGCTCGCTCCACAGAGGGTGCGGCCGTGACAGCGCGAGCGCTACGGAGGCCTCCCCGACAGAGCGCTGATCTTCGTCGATCAAAACGGCCTTGATCGAGGAAGTGCCGATGTCGAGACCAAGAAACGTGTCTCCCGCCGGTGCTATGCCTGACATCGTCGCCCCGCTCCCTGTCGCGCGCCCTGGCGCTTGTTGGCGCCTGAATACACAAAAGCCCCAGCATTGTCGCCGGGGCCCTCATTTCACACGTCGATGCGGCAAATCCGAAGGACGGAATCGCCCGGCGCCTCAGGCGGCGCGCAAGTTGCCCGCCGAGGATTTGCCCGTGCGCTTGTCGGCGACGATCTCATAATTGACCTTCTGGCCCTCGTTGAGTTCGCGCAGGCCCGCCTGTTCGACGGCGCTGATATGGACGAACACGTCCTTGCCGCCATCGTCAGGCTGGATGAAGCCGTAGCCCTTCGTCGCGTTGAACCACTTTACAGTTCCCGTAGCCATGGGAGCCTTCCTTGGATTTCGATAATAGATAGCGTGCGAACGCCGGTGGAATATCGATGGCGGGGAGGTCGTCAGCACGCATCGGCGATGCGTGGCCAAGTCATCGGCCAGAGATCGATTCGGGCTAAATAAGCGATCAGGAATCGGGAATCAAGACAGCCGGATTTCGCGAATCCTCATAGCTCGCACCGCTCGGCGGCTTTCTCGGCTTGTGACGATCGCATTACGCGCTTATCTGTCGGCCCCTGCCTCTTGTGCCTCCCGCGACAATAAAAAGGCGGCGAGCGGCGTCGGCTGCGGCGCTTATAAGACATTCCCGAGTTCTTGCCCGAGGTTCCAATGCTTGAAACTTTGCTCGCCCAAGGCCGCCCATTGCTCGCCGACGGCGCGACCGGCACTAATCTTTTCGAGATGGGCCTCAGCTCGGGCGACAGTCCCGAATTGTGGAACGCGACGCATCCCGATCGCATCCGGACGCTTCACCAGAGTTTTGTCGATGCGGGCGCCGACATCATCCTGACCAATAGTTTTGGCGGCAATCGGCGCCGGCTGATGCTGCATCAGCTGGAGGGGCGCACGCGCGAATTGAACCGGCGCGCCGCCGAAATCGCGCGTTCGGCCGCCGCAGGCGCCGGGCGCCCGGTGGTTGTGGCGGGCTCCGTCGGGCCGACGGGCGATCTGCTGGCGCCGCTCGGACCGATAACGCAGGAGGAAGCCTTCGATTTTTTCGTCGAGCAGATCGAAGGGCTGAAAGAGGGCGGCGCGGACGTCATATGGATCGAGACCATGTCGGCGCCCGACGAAATCGCCGCCGCGGCGCGCGCGGCCGGCTCGCTCGGCATGCCTTATACGGTGACCGCGAGCTTCGACACCGCGGGCAAGACGATGATGGGCGTCGCGCCGGCGGCCCTGGCCGCGCTGACCGCCGACTTTGATCCAAGGCCGGTGGCCTTCGGCGCCAATTGCGGCGTCGGCGCGTCGGATCTGGTGATGTCGATCCTCGCTATGACCGAAGCGCGCCCCGATGCGATCGTCATCGCCAAGGCCAACGCCGGAATACCGCAGTGGCATGGCGCCCACATCCATTATTCCGGCACGCCCGAATTGATGGGCGACTATGCCCGATTGGCGCTCGACGCCGGCGCGCGCATCGTCGGCGGCTGTTGCGGCTCGACCCCCGTTCACCTGGCCGCCATGCGCCGCGCAATCGATGGCCACAGCGCCGGCGCGCGCCCGCGATTGGCCGAGGTCGTCGCCACCCTCGGTCCGCTTGTCGCCCCTCCCTCGACCGCCCAGGCCGCGCGCACGCGGCGCAGAGGCTAGGCGTCCGGTGAATTCCAAAGCCAAACAGCGCGCCTGGAGCAAAGCGGGTTCGCCGCTGGAATCGCGCGAAAGCCTCGAGGCGGCGCAGGGGCCGCCGTCGCTTGCGCTCTCCTCCCCGCTCACGGCCGTGTCCGGCCGCCTCGCCTTCGAGGCGGCGTTGGGCGACGTCGGCGAGCGGCTTGACCGTTTCCTCGGGCGCGCCGCGGGCGAGCGCCGCCTCGCCCTCTCGCGCACCCGACTCAAGGTGTTGATCGAAGCCGGCTTCGTCCAAATCGGCGGCCAGATCATTCGCGATCCCGCCGCCCGATTGACCGAGGGCGCCCAAATCGAGGTCGAGGCGCCGCCAGCCGACGAATCGCCGCTCCTCGGCCAGCGACTGCCGCTCCAAATCGTGTTCGAGGACGAGCATCTGCTGGTGCTCGACAAGCCGGCGGGCCTCGTCGTCCACCCGGCCGCCGGGCACGAGGACGGCACCCTGGTCAATGCGCTGATCGCCCATTGCGGCGAGAGCCTGTCGGGGATCGGCGGCGTCAGGCGGCCCGGCATCGTCCATCGCCTCGACAAGGATACGTCCGGACTGCTGGTCGTCGCCAAGACGGACGCGGCGCATCAGGGCCTGTCGGCCTTGTTCGCCGACCATGGCCGCACGGGCTCGCTGGCGCGCGAATATCAGGCGCTGGTCTGGGGCGCGCCGCAGACGCCTGCGGGAACGATCGATGCGCCGCTGGGGCGTCATCCCCACCAGCGCGAGAAAATGGCTGTCGTGTCGCAGGAGCGGGGCCGTCGCGCCGTCACGCATTGGCGACTCGAGGAGCGGCTGGGTCCGGCCAGTCTGATTTCCTGCCGGCTGGAGACCGGGCGCACGCATCAGATCCGCGTCCATCTCGCCCATATCGGCCATCCAATCCTCGGCGACGCCGTCTATGGCGCCGGGTTCAAGAGCAAGTCGGCCCAATTGTCGGAGGAGGGCCGGATTGCCTTGGCGCAACTCGGCCGGCAGGCTTTACACGCTTTTAAGTTGGGATTTGTTCACCCGGTCACCGGCGAGGCGCTGTTGTTCGAGAGCGCGCCGCCAGAGGATTTATCGTCCCTTATCAGTATCTTAAGACGTTGATATCGCGATCGTCGCTCGTTGGCCGAAGCGACGCCAGATGAACAAAAAGTTATGGGACGCTTTTCATCGCCCGATCTTGGCCCTCTTTCGGCCACGGTCGGGCGAACTTATATAAGGTGTTGCGGTGCGCTCTTGCGGCCGCCGGAGACCGCCCGCTTTGGGGGATCCGAAAGGAGGACCGATGGCTGCCGCCTTACCAATGATTGCCGGAGAATCCGGCCTTTCCCGCTACCTGGCGGAAATCAAGCGCTTCCCGATGCTGGAGCCGCAGGAAGAATATATGCTGGCCAAGAGCTGGCGCGAGCATGGCGACCGCGACGCGGCCCATAAGCTCGTCACGTCGCATTTGCGTCTCGTCGCCAAGATCGCCATGGGCTACCGCGGCTACGGCCTGCCGATCGGCGAAGTGATATCCGAGGGCAATGTCGGGCTCATGCAGGCGGTCAAGCGCTTCGAGCCGGAAAAGGGCTTCAAGCTGGCCACCTATGCGATGTGGTGGATCCGCGCCTCGATCCAGGAATATATCCTGCGCTCGTGGTCGCTCGTCAAAATGGGCACGACGGCGAGCCAGAAAAAGCTGTTCTTCAACCTGCGCAAGGCCAAGAGCAAGATTTCGGCCTTTGAAGAAGGCGATCTGAAGCCGGATCAGGTGGCGCTCATCGCCACGCGCCTCGGCGTGCCGGAGCAGGACGTCATCGACATGAACCGGCGCCTGGGCGGCGACGCGTCGCTCAACGCGCCTTTGCGCGAAGAGGGCGAGGGCGAGTGGCAGGATTGGCTGGTCGACGAGAGTTCGAGCCAGGAAGCCATCCTGGCGGACCGCGAAGAGAGCGACGTGAGGTTGAATGCGCTGAAAGGCGCGTTGGGTGTTCTCAACGAGCGCGAGCGGCGCATTTTTGAGGCGCGGCGCCTTGCGGACGAACCGGTGACCCTCGAAGAGCTGTCGACGGAATTTGGCGTCTCGCGCGAGCGTGTTCGCCAGATAGAGGTGCGGGCCTTCGAAAAAGTGCAGGCGGCGGTCAAGGCCGGCGTCGCGCGCGCCCAAATTCCCGCGCATTCCGCGCAAGCCCTGCCGGCGATGTGACAAAAACGCGTTGAAGCCGGCCGCGTCGGCAGGAGGGCGCGGCCCGCTAACGCCAAGACTGCGCGCTTCACGCAACCATCGATTTCGCCTGGCGGGATTCGCCGCCGCTGCGGGGCGGTTTGGGCAATTCTGCAAAAAACGCAGACCGTAACTTCGCCTTGCCCCAGCGTCATTCGCGTGGCGCGTAGGGGGCGGGCGTCTGGCTGCGCGCGTTTCCTCCGCGCGGCTTTTTTTGCTAGGGTGGAAGCCGCCGCCGTTTGTTAATTTGCCGCGAGGTCCGCCGTCCGGCGCTCTCATGCTCCGCCTCAACCTTTTCCAGGGGAAGTCCATGCAACACCGCAATCCGCGCGGCAGCGTCACGCTGCGCAAATCGCTTCTGACCGCCGCCGCGATCCTGGCGCTCCCCCTCTGTGCGAGCGCCAAGGATTTGGCGCCGACGCCTGAGGGCGCGCAAAAGCTGAGCGCGACTCTTGGCCTCTATCTTGGCAAGCTGACCGTCGGCGATGCTCCGCCGGTCAGCGTGGCCGTCGATGGCGGGCATTACACCGTGGCGGTCGACCTCGCCGCGCTGGCGGCCCCGCTCAACGGAATCGGGTTTTCGATCGATCCGGCTATCGTGAAATATATGCTGACGGAACAGGACGACGGAAACTGGCATGTCGTCAGCGACGGCCTTCCCCCCATCGCCATTCATTCCAAGCAGGGCACGATCGCCTACGATTTTAGCGGATATAAATACGAAGGGACCTTTGATCCCTCGTTCGCGATGTTTAAGAACGTGCAAGGCAGCCTCGAAAAGGCGACCGCCGAAGCCCACTTGCCGGACGCCGACGAGGCGATCGCGATGGGGCCGCTGCGCATAACGCAGTCGGGCACCCCAGCGCCGGGCGGCGCGGCGTCGGTTGTCGCGCATGAGGAAGTCGACGACGTCTCGGTGGACGTTTCCGGAACGCCGGGCGTCAAGACGGACGCGGACGCAAAGCCTGTCCACGTATCGTTTCGGATAGGCGGCGGCTCCGCAGATATCGGGCTCGACGGCGCGCCGATGCGCAAGGCGCTGGACCTATGGGCTTTTGTGGTCGCGCATCCGAGCCGCGCCGAAATCGCCGCCAATGAGCCGGCGTTCAAGAGCCTGTTGCGGGCGCTATTGCCGGGCGATCTCAAACTGGTCGAGAAGGCCGACCTACAAAAAATCGCCGCCGACACTCCGCAGGGCCTCTTCGGCGTGGCGGACGGCAAGTTCGCCGTCGCGATGGGTTGGACGCCGGGGCCGAAGGATTCCGTCGAATACCAGGTCGCGACGTCGGGCATCGCCTTGCCGGCCGGCCTGGCGCCGCCCCCGATGCAGGACCTCACGCCGACCGCCTTTGATTTCGACATAAAGGCCAGCGGCTTCGATCTCAACGCCGGCGCCGAGGAGGCGATCGGCGATATGCACTTTGCCGGCGACGGGCCGGTCATTTCGGAGGCCGACGGCCCCAAAATCGGCGCCAAGATGAAAGGGTCCGGGCCGATCCTCGTCGACCTCCTGCCTTCTCATGTCATGGCGCCGGCCATCGACCTGACGATCGAGGGCCAGGCTCGTTTTGAGGGTGCGCGTCCGAACGGGGTGTTGAAGGTTCACATGCGCAATTTCGACAAGACCGTCGCCGCGCTCAAGGGCCTTGGCCAGCTGGCCTCGCCGGAAATGATCGGCGGCCTCGCCATGGCCAAGAGCCTGGCCAAGACGGAGAGCGACGGCGCGCTGACCTGGGTCGCCGAATATGGCGCCGACGGATCGATCAAGGTGAATGGGCTGCCGCTTGGCAAGGCGCCATAGCCCCGCTTCGGGGAGACAGCGGCGCGTCAGTCCGCGATGACCGCCGCGCGCGTCGCGAGCGCGGCGAGCGCGGCGGAAATGACCACGTTCCAATTAGCCAGCGACAGGCCAAAAATGCGAATCTGAACTTCATCGCAGCGCACGACCTTGATGTGCTGAAGCTCCTTGAGGAAGTCGCCTACCTTGGGCGCGGCGGCGATCGAGCCGGTGCAGTCGTCGGGTCCGTTCCAAAAGCCCCATTCGACGCCCGAATGATAGATTCCAAGCCCGGCGTTGGCGACGAAAATGAGCGCCAGGCCGATCAGCCCGGCTGTGACAACGGGCTGCGCGCGCCCCGTCGCGGCGTAAGCGACGATCGCGGCGAGCGGAACCGCGCCGTAATAGGCGATGCGCTGCTTGAGGCAGAGCTCGCAAGGGACGATGCCGAAGGCCTGAAAGGTCCAGGCGCCCGCCAATGTCGCGGCGGCGAGCGCGCCGATCAATATCGCGCTTTTGAGGCGCGTGTCGGGCAGAATGGCGTCGAGTCGAGACATCACAACATCCGCGCGGCGATCCAGAATCCGGCGACGATCGCTATCGCGATCAGCCCCAGAAATAAGGCGAAATGACGCTCCAGAGCGATTCGCAGCGGATCGCCGAACCAGTTCAGCGCCCCCGCCAGGAGGAAAAACCGGGCGCCGCGGGTCACCAGGCAAAGAGCCACGAAAATTACGAAATTATAGCCAAGCAGGCCGCTGACGATCGTCACGAGCTTAAAGGGAATAGGGGTCAAGCCCTTGACCAGAATGACCAGCGCCCCCCAACGGGCGTAGGTTTCCTTGAGCGCCGCCATCCTGTCGGCATAGCCGTAGAGATGAATCAGCCATTGGCCCAAAGTGTCGTAGAGCAGCGCGCCAATGCCATAGCCGACCATGCCGCCGGCGACCGAGGCGATGGTGGCGATCGCCGCATAGCGCAAGGCCCGCCGCGGATTTGCGAGCGACATCGGGATGAGGATCACGTCGGGGATGATCGGAAAGAAGGAGCTTTCGGCGAAGGCGACAGCCGCCAGCGCGAATGGGGCATGTTTGCTCTGGGCGAGCGACAGGATCCACTGGTAAAGACGGTTGAACATCAAAGCAGGTTCGGGAGCATGCGGCCCTGATAAAGGAGGAGCGGGGGCGTGTCCATGCGCTCAGGCGATCGGCAGCGCCGCGCTGGCGCCGAACTGCGCCGCGAAAAAGGCGTAATAGGCGCCCCGGCGGGCGATCAATTCCTGATGTTCGCCCGTTTCGACGGCGCGCCCGCCCTCGATGACCCAGATGCGGTCGGAGCCGACGATCGTCTGCAGGCGGTGGGCGACGACGAGCGTCGTGCGCCCCATTCGCAAATCGTCGAGCGCCTTCTGCACCTCGCGCTCCGACTCCGAATCGAGCGCGGCGGTCGGTTCGTCGAGCAGCAGGATCGGCGCATCCTTGAGGATCGCCCGCGCGATGGCGATGCGTTGGCGCTGGCCGCCCGAGAGCTGCGCACCCTGTTCGCCGACATTCGTTTCATAGCCGGCGGCGAACTGCAGGATGAAATCATGCGCATGCGCCTTGCGCGCGGCGGCGACGATTTCGGCTTCCGTGGCGCCGGGGCGCGCCACCGCGATATTTTCGCGGATCGAGCCGCGGAACAAGAACACGTCCTGGGAGACGAAGGCGATTCTGTCGCGCAGGGACGGCAGATCGACCGTGCTGATGTCCTGCCCGTCGATCGTCACCCGCCCCTGGCTCAACGCGTAGAAGCGCTGAATAATGCCGAGGATCGTCGTCTTGCCGCCTCCCGAGGGTCCGACGAGCGCTGTCGTCGAATTGGGCTCGGCGGCCAGATTGAGGTCGTCGATCACATATTCGCCGGGACGATAGGCAAAGCGCGCGTGTTCGATGACGACCCTGCCGTCGCCCACGGAAATCTTCGGAAGGGAAGGCTGCGGCGCCTCGCCTTGCGGCGCGTCGAGCACTTCGTAAATCAGGCGCGTGCTGACGAGGCCGTTCTGAATGTCGACATTGAGCCGGCCCAACCGCTTGGCCGGCTCGTAGGCGAGCAGCAGCGCGCCCAGGAAGGAGACGAACGAGCCGACGTCGCCATGGCCGATACTGACGCGCCACGAGCCGTAAAAAATCGCAAAGCCGATCGCCAGGCCCGCCAGCGAATCGGCCATCAAGGTCGCCGCGGCGCCGCCGGCCGCCATGCGGTTGGCCGAGCGCTCGACGATGCGAATCGAGGCGTCCATCCGCTTGCGCATCTCGTCTTCAAGGTTGAAGGCCTTAACGATGCGCATGCCCAGCACGGCCTCGCCCATCGTCTGCATGATCTGCGTCGAGCCATCGAAGGAGCGCCGGGCGAAAGTGCGCACCCGGCGGATGACCCGCCCCAAGATCAGCGCGGCGATCGGGAGCACGCATAAAGCCACGACGGCGAGCAAGGGGTCCCGCCAGATCATAACGGCCATGAGGCCCGCCACGGTGAGGCCGTCGCGGGCAAGACCCTGCACCATGACCTGCAAGGCGTCGCGCACGCCGTTGGCGGCAAGCGAGAGACGGGCAATGAATTCGCTCGAATGGCGGTCCTGGAAATAAAGGATGTTCTGCCGCAGGAGATGATCGAATACGCGCGCCTGCACCGTGGCGACGATCCGGTTACCGGTGCGCGAAAGAACGACCAGCGCGCCATAGGTCGCAAGACCGCGCAGCACGAACAGCCCGAGAACCGCGAAAGCAAGGAACCGCATTTCGGAGAATCGTTCGGCGGTGGCCATGCCGTTGAGGACGGGCCGCAACAACGCCGCCGCGAGCGCCGTCGTTCCGGCGCCCACCGCCAACATCAAGGAGCTGGCGATATAGGCCCATTTGTGCTCGCGCCCGTAATCGCGCAACAGGCGCGACAGCATGGCGAAGGCGCCGGCGGTCGGCCGGTAATCGGGAATATCGAGCATCGGCCCTTGCTAAAGGGTCGACGCGAAAAGGGAAAGCTCGTTTTGCGATTTCGCCGGCCGCGCGGAACGAGCCCCGCCGCGCCGTTTCAAGCCTTCCCGCCCGCGGCGGCGAGGATAGGCGCCCTCAGCCTCGCGAGGCCGGCATGGCCGGGCGGGTGATTCGGGGCCGTTTGTACTGCACGACGACGGCGCGCCCGCGCCCCGTCACGAGGGTGGGACGCCCGTTCGCATGCGCGGCGAATTTGGCTGCCTGGGCCTTCACTTCGTCGACGGGTACGCCCATCAGCGAGGCCGCGATCTCGATCTTCTGGCCGAGATCGTCGGTCAGACTTTCGGCGGCCACGAACGCTTCCTCAAGCGTCGGCGGGTTCTCACGAACCCGTCGCGTGCCCCACTTCGTATTCCAAACCGCGCTCATCGCATCCTCAATGTCCCGCGACTCAGCCTGTCTCAATTGATCCCTATCGATCAATCCTGTCCAGCGAGCTAAGAGATAACCTAAACGTTAGCACGCCTATTGCAACGCAGCAAATAATTTGTGCTTCGCAACATGCGACGAAATAGCGCTCCGGCGGCGCGGCGTCGACGCAGAAGCGGAGCTTGCCCGAAGGATCGACAATTGCTCTGGTCGATCGAATGCAATTGCGCGACATTCGCCCTATCTATCGGGTTCGAGCGCCCGCCGCCGCCGCGATCCGCCCGCCGCGTCTTGGCGAGGGCGGCGGCGCTTCGTCGCAATATAGGCAAGCCGCATGTCCGGGGTCACGAATCTGTCCGCCTCTATCGAACGCGATCCCGACGACGCGCCGTTTGCAGCCTTCCTCGCGGAAATCCAGAGACATGACGGATTGCGCGCGGCGATCGACGCGAACTATCGCGTCCCGGAAACGCAATGCTTGCCCGCTCTTCTCAGCGCTGCGACATTGCCCGCGCCGATGAAAGCCAAGGCGCGAGCGCTGGCGCGCCGATTGGTCGAGGGCCTGCGCGCCCGTCCCGCGGCGGGTCTGGTGCAGGGTCTGATGCATGAATATGCGCTCTCCAGCCAGGAGGGCGTCGCCTTGATGTGCCTTGCCGAGGCGCTTTTGCGCATTCCCGATAGCGCGACGCGCGATGCGCTGATCGCCGACAAGATCGGGGGCGGAGAATGGCGCGCCCATATCGGCCAATCGCCCTCTCCCTTCGTCAATGCCGCGACCTGGGGCCTGCTGATCACTGGCCGTCTAGTCGGCACTTTCGACGAGACGGGCTTGAGCTCGGCGCTGACGAGGCTGATCGCGCGGCGCGGCGCGCCGATCATTCGCGCCAGCGTCGATACGGCGATGCGCGTGATGGGCGAACAGTTCGTATGCGGCCAGACCATCGAAGCCGCCCTTGGCGCAGCCCGCAAACATGAGGCGCAAGGCTTTCGTTATTCCTACGACATGCTTGGCGAAGCGGCGGCCACGGCGCAGGACGCCGCGCGCTATCTCGTCTCCTATACGCACGCGCTGCAGGCCATCGGGGCGGCTTCCGCCGGGCGCGGCATTTACGAGGGTCCGGGTCTTTCGATCAAGCTCTCGGCTTTGCATCCGCGATATCAGCGCGGGCAGCGGCGACGCGTCATGCAAGAATTGCTGCCTCGCCTGAAGGGCCTCGTCATGCTGGCGCGCCAATATGACGTCGGCATCAATATCGACGCCGAAGAATCCGAGCGGCTCGATCTGTCGCTCGATCTCATGGAAGCGCTCTGCCGGGACCCCGATCTGGCCGATTGGAACGGCGTCGGCTTTGTCGTGCAAGCCTATCAGAAACGCAGCCTGGCGGTTCTCGCCTTCCTCATCGATCTGGCGCGCCAGACCCGGCGCCGCATCATGGTCCGGCTCGTGAAGGGCGCCTATTGGGACAGCGAGATCAAGCGCTCGCAAGTCGAGGGCCTCGAGGGCTTTCCCGTCTTTACGCGCAAGATCCACACGGATGTTTCCTATATCGCCTGCGCCCGGCTGCTGCTCGGCGCGCCGGGCGAGATCTATCCGCAATTCGCCACGCATAATGCACTGACCCTGGCGACCGTTTATGCGATGGCGGGTCCCAACTTCTATGCCGGCCAATATGAATTCCAGTGTCTGCACGGCATGGGCGAGCCGCTCTATCGCGAAGTGGTCGGGCCAACCCATCTCAATCGTCCATGCCGCATTTATGCGCCCGTCGGCTCGCACGAAACGCTGCTTGCCTACCTCGTGCGACGTCTATTGGAGAACGGCGCCAACACCTCGTTCGTCAATCGCATCGTGGACGCCTCGGTGCCAATCGAGGCGATATTGGAAGATCCGGTCGATGCGGCGGGCGCGCTAGATCCCATTGGAGCGCCGCATCCCAAAATCGCCCTGCCGCGCGATCTGTTCGCCGGCGCGCGCGCCAATTCGGCGGGTCTCGATCTCAGCAACGAGCGGCGGCTGGCCGACCTGGGCGAAAGGCTGGCGTCCAGCGCGGGAAAGGTCTGGCGGGCGGGCGACGGCGCGGCCAATTTGCGGCCGATCGTCAATCCCGCCGATGCTTCCGATCTCGTCGGCCACGTCGCCTTCGCCGAGCCAAGACAAATCGACCAAACGATCGCCGCCGCCGCCGCCGCCTGGCCGGCATGGCGCGATCGACCGTCGGCCGAGCGAGCTCAATGTCTCGTGCGCGCGGCGGCGCTCTTTGAGGAACGCGCCAGCGAACTGGCGGGATTGATGTGCCGCGAAGCGGGCAAGACTCTTCCCAACGCGCTTGGCGACGTGCGCGAGGCGGTCGATTTTCTGCGCTTTTACGCAGCCGAGGTCGGCGGCGATTTTTCCAACGCGACGCATCGCCCGCTCGGAATAGTCGCCTGCATCAGCCCGTGGAATTTCCCCCTCGCCATTTTCACCGGACAGGTCAGTGCGGCTTTGGCCGCCGGCAATGTCGTCATCGCCAAGCCGGCCGAGGAGACGCCGCTCGTCGCCGCCGAGGCGATCCGCCTTCTCCATGAAGCAGGAGCGCCCGAACGCGTGGTCCAGCTGCTGCCGGGCGCGGGCGATGTCGGCGCGGCGCTGACGGCGCATCCCGAGATAGCCGGCGTCCTGTTCACCGGATCGACCGAGGTCGCGCGCCTCATCCAGCGCGCGCTCGCCCAAAGGCTTGGCCAAAACGGCGAACCCATCCCGCTCATCGCCGAGACCGGCGGCCAGAACGCGCTGATCGTCGACAGTTCCGCCCTTGCCGAACAGGTCGTCGCCGATGTCCTCAGCTCGGCTTTCGATTCGGCCGGGCAGCGCTGCTCGGCTCTGCGCGTTCTGTGCCTGCAGGAGGATATCGCCGAGCGCACCCTCGCCATGCTGAAGGCGGCGATGGACGAGTTGACGACGGCCAAGCCGGACCGGCTTTCGACCGATGTCGGTCCGGTCATTTCGCCCGAGGCCCTGGCGAGCTTGAACGCGCATGTATCGGCGATGCGCGAGCGCGGCTTTGCCGTCCATGCGCCGGCGCTCGGGGAAGATTGCGCGCGAGGCAATTTCATCGCGCCGACCCTCATCGAGATCGAAGCCGCCGGCGATCTCGAGCGCGAAGTGTTCGGCCCCGTTCTTCACGTGCTGCGCTTCCGCCGCGACGGGCTGAGGGCTCTGATCGATGAATTGAACGGGTCGGGCTACGCCTTGACCGGGGGCGTGCATTCGCGCATCGACAGCGTCATCGATCTGGTGAGCGAGCGCCTCGGCGCCGGCAATATCTATGTCAATCGCAACATCATCGGCGCCGTCGTCGGCGTGCAGCCGTTCGGCGGCCACGGCCTGTCAGGGACCGGTCCGAAGGCCGGCGGACCGCTCTACATGAAGCGCCTGCTCGGCGTTGCGCCGACGCTTTGGCCGAGCCTCGGCGAAGGCGCGGCGGCGCCGGCCGCGGCGCGATTTTGCGAATGGCTGGCGAGCGACGGGCGAAAGGCGCTCTCATCTCGCTGCGGGGCCATTGTCGCGCTCTCTCGTCTCGGCGCCCGGGTCGAATTGCCAGGGCCCGTCGGCGAACAGAATTTCTATAGCCTGCGCGCGCGCGGCGCCGTTCTATGTCATGCGGATTCGCAGGAAGCGGCGATCGTGCAGGTCGCTTGCGCCTTGAGCGCAGGCAATCGCGCCTGGCTCGCCGGGCGCGCGGCGCCGTCGCTGTTTGAGGCGCTGCCGCGCTCCTTGCGCGCGCACATTGGTCTGGCCGACGCATCGACGCCGGCCGACGCGGTGCTGACCGATTGCGAAGGGGAGGCTTTGCTTGATCTTCTGCGCGACGTCTCGCTAAAGGGCGGACCGATCGCCGGCGTTTTCAGCCTTTCGGCGGCCCGTTTTCACGCCGGGGAAAACTGGCCGTTGGATTGGCTGATGAACGAACAGACGGTGACGATCAACACAACCGCGGCGGGGGGCAACGCCAGCCTCATGTCGATCGGCTGATCATGCCTTACGCCGGCAGGCGAGCAAGGCGAGCTGGCCGAGCGGCGCGCAATCCTCGGGCGCCGGCTCGAGCGCCAGCCCAAGAATGCCGCCCGCCGCGCAATAGCGCGCGGTCAATTCCGGCGAGCCGATCACAATGGCGCCCGACGCGCCCCGCGCGCCCGACTGGAGTTCGGCGCCGATCAGCAAGCCGGAGAGGTAATCGGGCAATTGACCGGGCTCCAGCCTGTCGAAAAGCCCCAGCGTCCGGGTCATGAAAATGGCGTGCAGGATATCGCCGGGCCGCTCGAGCCGCGAGGCCGCCCGAACCCCTTCGGCAAAGCCGTCGCTGCTTTCCGAGGCGCCCTCCATCAGGCGGCCAAGGATCGTGTGGTCCTTTAAGGCGGCGAAGACCTCGCCGGTCATATAGGTCGCAAAGGACTGAATGCGCCCCTCTTCGACGCGCGCCCATTTCGAATGGGTTCCAGGCAGGACAAACGCGCCTTCGCTGCGATCCATGGCCGCGAGCGCGCCAAATATCTGCGTCTCCTCGCCGCGCATCACGTCAGGCGAGCCGTCGCGATCGATCGCGCAGACGCCGGGCACAAGTCCGATCGGTCCCAGCCGGCGGCTCTCGATGGTCACAATGGCCGCGGCGACTTCCTTTGAGCCGGCGGGGCATTGGGCGTAAGGCACCTCGACCCATCCCTGGCGGGCCCCGATCATTCCCGACATCAGAATCGGCAGAGGTCCATATTTGGCGATCCATTCGGCAAGCGCGCCCGCAAGAGCCTCCTCATGCTCGCCTTTGGCGAGGCTAAGGATGCCGCCCCCGGAAAAGTTGCGCTCTAGAATCTTCCCCTCAAGACTGGCGAGATAGGCGCGGAACGAACTTGTGCCCCAGTCCACGCAGAAGAGCGCCGGCTCGCTTGACGTCACAATCCACCTCGCAATCGGCCTTATTAGCTCGAACAGGCGATCAGCCTCGCCAATTCGCGATTGCCGCGAGCAAGGAATTGAAAAGCCGAATCGCCTAAACATTCGAAACGCATGCGCCGATTAAATGCCGCTTAACCAAGCGGAGCGCAATCGCCGATTGCCCACATTGCGCCGGATCGGATTAACCCCTTCGAAACGGGGAAATCGTAAGTTTCGGCCATTCCGACGAGCAAAAGACTTGTTCCATCGGAGTGAGCATTCTGCAGCAGGAGCAAAATATAATGATCCAGTCCATCAAGAAGTTCGTCGCCAATGAATCGGGCGCGACCGCTATCGAATACGCCCTCATCGCCTCGCTGATCGCCGTCGCGATCATCGGCGCGGTCACCACGATCGGCACCAAGATCACGACCGTCTTCACCGAGGTCTCCAACAACCTCAAGTGATCTCGACCGAGACGTTCTAGAAATCGTGGCGCGCCGGGGGGGGGGGCCCCCCCCCCGGGGGCCCCGGGTTGATGGGGCGGATTTCGGCGCGTGGCGGCGCACAAAAAAAAACC